>ERZ1066121.14-NODE-14-length-253242-cov-23.460983_pt1 | contig 253242 bp, 224 predicted proteins | sample MGYA00382768_ERZ1066121 | MGnify/ENA primary metagenome ERZ1066121 (study PRJEB33369, sample SAMEA5778351) | biofilm metagenome | biome: Industrial cooling water; feature: Water cooling tower basin; material: Biofilm | place: United Arab Emirates | collected...
TGCTCAGCCATTTTCGCCACCTGGAACGGGAAGAGGGCGAAGCGTTCGGGCTGGCGCTGGTGCAGCGCGGCGCTGCCGAACGGCTGGTGCCGATCCTGATGACGGCGGGCACGGCGGCATTGGCGCTGATGCCGCTGGTGGTGCGCGGCAATGTGCCGGGCCACGAGATCGAATATCCGATGGCGCTGGTGATCCTGGGTGGGCTGTTCAGCTCCACAATGCTCAACCTGTTATGGATGCCCGCGCTCTACCTGCGGTTCGGAAAGGAGCCGCAGCCATGAAGCGCGCTTTGTTGATGGCTGTGCTGCTGGCGGGGTGCGTGGCCAAGCCGCCGCCCAATGCGGCCCCGCCGCCGCCGGCAGCCGCCACGGCACCGTTCCTGGGCGCGTCCGATGCTGCGCCCGTGCAGGGCGAATGGTGGCGGCTCTATGATGATGACGCCCTGAACGCGCATGTTGAGCGCGCGCTTGCCGCCAACCGCGATCTGCGCGTGGCGGTTGCGACCCTGGAAGCGGCGCGCGCTAATGCCCGGCTTGCCGGCGCCAACCGCACGCCAGACGTGATGCTGGAAAGCGGTGGCAGCCCGACGACGCGCGGCGTGAACCAGCCCAGCACCATCGGCGTGCCCAAATCCAGCTTCGAACTGGGTGCGGAGGTGGCGTGGGAGGTCGATCTGTTCGGCCGGTTGCGCAACCAGTCATCGGCCGCCAGCGCCGACGCCGAGGCCGCTGCGGCTGCACGTGATGGCGTGCGGCTTGCGATTGTGGCCGATACGGTGGGTGCGTATCTCGATCTCTGCTGGGCCGGTGAACTGGCCAGTGTCGCTAGCCGGCAGATTGACCTGCAGCGCCGCCAGGTGGAAACGGTGCAGCGCCAGTTGCAGGCCGGCGAGGTGTCACCGTTGGAACTGGCCCAGGCCCGCCAGTTGCTGGGCCGGCTGGAAGCTGGCCTGCCGGCGTTTGAGGCCGACGCCCAGCGCGCCCGTTACATGTTGGCCAATCTGGAAGGCCTGCCCCCCGCTGAGGCCGTGCAATTTCAGTGCCAGCGCCCGCCGTCCATCGCCGGGGCACTGCCGGCAGGCGACGGCGCCGGGCTGCTGGCGAGGCGGCCCGACATTCGCGAGGCCGAACGACGGCTGGCCGCTGCCGGTGCCCGCGTGAAAGTCGCTACTGCCGAAATGTATCCGCGGGTCAGCCTGGGCGCCTCGGGTGGCCTGATCGCTGGCGCACTCGACGCCTTCATCACTCCGTTGATCAGCTGGTCGTTCATCAACCCCGCTCGCATCAAGGCCCGCATCGCGCTGTCCAAGGCCAATCAGGATGGCGCATTGGCGCAATATGATGCCATCTGGCTGCGGGCTTTGCGGGAGGTGGAAAGCGCCCTTGCGGATCTGGATGCCGAGCGTCGGGCCAATCAGTCGCTGGCGGCTGCCAATGTCGATGCGCGCGCCGCGGCTCGCCGTGCCGATGCTAGGGTGACCATCGGCGATGCCAATCCGCTACTTGCGCTCGATACCCGCCGCACCGCGTTCGATACCGAACTCCAGGCAGCCCTCTCCGCCCGCAGGCTCGCGCAGCGTCAAGTTTTCCTGTTTCGAAGCCTTGGCGGTGGATGGGAGGAGCCTTCGATCATGAAATGAGGGCCTATTCGCCCGGACGTCCCTCTCTGCGCGTCAGACTCCGCGAGCTGTGGGACGAACGTCGGCGGTTCGGTTATCGGCGCCTTGGCAGTCCTCCAGCGCGTGCTCGAATCACGCTCAACCACAAGAAGTTCCTCGTGAACCTAAGAGAAGGATGGCTTGAAGGTCAGAGGTGCGGAATTTCCCGCTCGGGAAACTCAGATCGACTGAGCGCCATTTGTCATGGATAATTTCCCAAGCGGGAAAGTCGATCCCACAAACCCCGGATGGCGACGGCCGTCTGGGAACCGGCATATGAACTTGGTCCCCGATCTTCTGACGAACAGGGATTGGGCCTGGGCGGTAGCCGAAGGAGGTTGGTGACGGTACTTTTCTGATCGTTCGTGGGGTACGGTCTCGCAATCGAGATCGGCTTCAAAGGCAGGAAAGATGTCGATAGATTCTGGAAACGCGAAAAAATTTTCGCGCCGATTTCGTCAATGATTTCAATAGGGTGATCAAATGACGGGCCTTGGGGCGGGCCGGACTGCCGAAAAGCCGATATCAATCCAATAAAAACAGCTATTTATTGAAAATCTGAACGATTGAGTGGGAGTGACGGATACTAGCGGCGGCTTTGGCGTGGCACTGGCACCATTTGGATATCACTGGGGCAAGAAGCGCCTGAGGCCAAGTGGCAGTAGCACCAACGTCGCGGCAGTGGCCGAAATGATGCCGCCAACGATGACGCAGGCGAACGGGCGCTGGGTCTCGGAGCCGATGCCGCTCGACAGCGCGGCCGGCAGCAGGCCAAGACCGGCCATCAGCGCGGTCATCAGGATCGGCCGCAGCCGGTCCACTGCGCCTTCGATCACCGCGGTTTCGGCGGGGTCGCCATCGGAAAAGCGCTGGCTGACATGCTCGAGCATGACGACGCCATTCTGCACGGTGATGCCTGCCACCGCGATAAAGCCCACGGCCGCCGAAATCGACATGTGGAGGCCGGCCAAGCCTAGCGCCATCGCGCCGCCGATCAGGGTGAAGGGGATCATGGCCATGATCAGGCCGGCCGAGCGGATCGAGCGGAACGCGCCGAACAGCAGCGCGAACACTCCTAGCAACGCCAGCGGCACGATCACCTCCAGACGCTTGGTGGCGCGCTGCTGGTTCTCGAACGAGCCGCCCCAGGTCATGCGATAGCCGACCGGCAGTTTGATGGCGGCGGCCACTTTTGCCTGCGCCTCCGCTGCGAAGCCGCCCTGATCGCGGCCATCGACATTGACTTTCACCGCCACGTTGCGTCCGCCGGCTTCGCGGCTGATGCGGCTGGCACCCATGCGCACCTCGATGCGGGCAACGTCGCCCAGCGACACGGTGCCGCCACCGGGGCGCGGGATCTGCAGCTGCGCCAGATCGGCCACCGCGCCGCGCGCATCCGGGGTGAAGCGGGCGACGACATCGAACACCCGGTCGCCTTCATAGACCTGGCCCACGGTGGCACCGCCAAAGGCCGCCGCAATCACCTGATTGGCATCGTTGCTGTTGAGGCCGAGCCGGGCGAGTGCCGCGCGGTCGAGCACGGCGCGGGCCTCGGCCTGGCCGCCGACCTTGATTGCCGCCACGTCAGCCGCGCCGGGCACGCTGGCCACCACCTTCGCCGTGCGGTCAGCGAGTTGTTCGAGGATGGCGAGATCATCGCCGAAAATCTTGATCGAGATGTCGCCTTTCACGCCCGAAAGCGATTCCTGCACATTGTCCTCGATCACTTGGCTGAAATTGGTTGGCACACCGGGCATGGTGCCGATCTTGGCGCGCATGTCGTTCTCCAGCGCCTCCTTGGTCGGGAAGCGGCTGCGCCATTCGTCGCGTGGCTTGAGGTCGACCAGCATCTGCAGCGATGAAGGCCCTTTGGGATCGGTGCCATCGTCGGGCCGGCCGGTCTCGCTCGAGATCTGGCGGACTTCGGGATAGGACAGCATGATCTGGCGGATGCGCGCCTCCACCCCGCGCGTGGTCGCCATCGAGGCGGACGGCGTGAGCTGCACGGTCAGCCAGATATTGCCTTCATCCAGCTTGGGCAGGAATTCGGTGCCCAGTTGCGGCACCAGCGCCACGGCAAGCAGCAGCAAGCCGGCGGCGGCACCAACGACGGCGCGCTCGCGTCCCGCCGCCCAGGCCAGCAGCCGGCGATAGCGGTCGCGCAGCGCGTCCATCCAGGCCAGATGCTTTTCCGCGAAGTCGTAGCGTTCGATCAGCAGCGACAGGATTGCCGGCAGGTAAGTGAGGGTGAGCAGCAGCGCCGCCAGCAACGCCAGGGAAAGGGTGAGCGCGACGGGTGAGAACATCTTCCCTTCTACCCGCTGGAAGGTGAAGATTGGCACGAAGGCCATGATGATGATGGCTTTGGAAAACAGGATCGGCCTGGAGAGTTCGCCAACTGTGGCGCGCAGCGTCGTCTGCTTCTGGGTCGATGTCAGCGTGCCGCCGTGGGTGGCCGTCTCCACCGCCAGCGCCACCATCAACGCCTCCACCAGCACCACCGCGCTGTCGATGATGATGCCGAAATCGACCGCGCCCATCGAGATCAGATTGGCCGGCACGCCCACTTGGAACAGTCCGGCGAACGCCGCCAACAGCGCCAGCGGGATGAGCAGCGCCACCGCTGCTGCCGCCCGCCAATTGCGCAGGAAGATGAGCAGGATGGCCGAGACCAGCGCGGCACCGGTGGCGAGATTTTCCGCCACGGTTTCCACCGTGCGGTCGATCAGCCGGGTGCGCTGATAGGTCGGGCGGATCTGCACCGGCGGGCGGCCTTCGCGTTTTGCATCGAGGGCGAAGCGCGCATTCAATTGGTCGACCGTGTCGCGCACGCCCTTCACGACCTCGGCGGCATTCTGGTGGCGCACCATCAGCACGACGCCTTCCACCACGTCGGGCTCGCGATCCAGCGCGACCATGCCGGCGCGGGGGGAGGCGTCGCCGATGCTGACATCTGCGACATCGCCGACACGCACGGTGCGGCCATTGTCCGCCTTCACCAGCGTGTCGGCAATATCGGCCACGGACTGGTAGAGGCCGAGCCCGCGCACCACCAGTGCCTCGTCACCGCGCGTCATGGTGCCGCCGCCGGTGTTGCTGTTGGCATTGCCCACCGCGGTCTGAAGATCGGCCAGTGTCACGCCATAGCGTTTCAGCGCATCGGGCCGCACGTTGATCTGATATTGTTTCAGCGCGCCGCCAAAGGTGGTGACATCGGCCACGCCGGGCACCATGCGCAGGGCCGGGCGCACGACGAAATCCTGGATGGCGCGGGCATCGCGCAGCGCCATGCCGGGCGGGCGTTCCAGCACATAGCGATAGACTTCACCCACCGCCGACGACAGTGGCGCCAGCGATGGCACCACGCCATCGGGCAGATCGGCATCGCGCAGTTTTTCCAGCGTATGGGCGCGGGCGAAATAATCATCGACGCCGTCATCAAAGATCAGCGTCATTACTGACAGGCCGGTGATGGAAACGCTGCGCATGGTGGTGACGCCGGGCGTGCCGGCGAGCGCGCGCTCGATCGGCAGCGACACGGCGCGCTCCACTTCTTCCGGGGCCTGGCCGGGTTGCTGGGTGATCACCACCACCTGCGTGTCCTGCACGTCGGGGAAAGCCTCGATCGGCAGATTGAAGGCGGCGCGCACGCCGATCACCACCAGCGCGGCAGTCATGATGAAGATGAACAGGCGGCTGGTCGTCGAAAACCGCGCGAGTCGTTCAAGCATGGCGGCGGCCCCTCACTGGTCGCCAAGCTGGGCGTTCAACAGCAGCGCGCCTTCGCCCACCACCCTGTCCCCCGGCTTCAGCCCGCTCGTCACCCAGCTATACTCCTCGCCGCGCACCTCAACGGTGACGGTGACGCGCCGGAAGCGGCCGGGGCCTTCCTGGCGGAAGACATGATTGGCCAGCCCGCGTTCGAACAGCGCGGCATTGGGCAGTTTCACGCCCATCCGGCCATCGTCTGCCACCAGCCGGGCGTGCGCAAACATCTCCGGCTTCAGCGCCAGATCGCGATTGTCCACGCGGGCGCGCACCTGCACGCGGCGGGTGGCGGGATCGACGGCGAGGCCGATCTTCTCCACCGTGGCAGCAAAGCCGCGGGCATCGAAGGCATCGACGGTGAAATTGACCTGCTGGCCGATGTGCAGCCGGCCAATGGCGCTTTCCGGCACGTCGATCAGCAGCCACAGCCGCGCCGGATCGGTGATGGTGAACAGCGGCCCCTGGCCGGCCGACAATTGCTGGCCCGGCTCGACCTGGCGATCAAGCACGATGCCGCTGACCGGTGCGGTCAGGGCCAGCGCGGTGCCGGCACCGGCGCCGCCCAGCGAGGCCAGGCGCTGGCGGGCGCGGGCCAGTTCGGCGCTGGCCAGCCGGCTGTCGGCCGTGGCGGCTTCCAGATCGCGCTGGGCCACCGCCCCGCCGGCAAACAGGTCGCGCGCCCGGGTAGCGGCGCGGGCTTTCAGGGTGGCGGCGGTTTCGGCCTCCAACAGATCGGCGCTGGCCTGCGCCAGATCGGGCGCATCGACACGGGCCAGCGGCTGGCCGGCGCGCACCCGGTCGCCGATGTCGGCCAGCAGCGCCGTCACCCGTGCTGCCACCGGCGCGCCAACGCGGCCCGTCACCGCCTCGTTCACCGCCAGCCTGGCGTTGAGATCGGCCGAGACCGGCAGCGGATCGGCGGTGACGGTGGCGATCTGCAAGGCGTCAAGATCGGCCGAGCCAGCCGGGAAGCTGATCACGCCGGGCTCGCTGGCCACCTTGGCAGGCGGCGGCGGGGCCGGATCAGAACAAGCGGGCACCAGCAGAAGCAGGGCCAGCGCGGGCAGCAGGGGTTTAGGTCCACGCATCACGACGGGCTCCCGGCGTGGACGCCATAGTCGGACATGGGTGCTGTCGCCACAGCTGGCGGCGGCTCATGCCGGTTCGTGCGGGCAAGGAAGACCGCCGCCAGGCAAGCAAGCGCAACAAGGGTTCGACGACGATGGTTCATTGTTCATCCCCGGTGGCTTCGGCCGCGCGCAGACGGGCGCTGGCGGCGGCTTCATCAAGATGGGCATCGACCAGCCCCAGCTCAGCCCCAGCCAGCGCGCGGCGGGCATCGAGCAAGTCGGTCAAGGGCAGCGCACCCCGGCTCCAGGCGAACTCTGCGGTGCTGGCCGATGTGCGGGCGGCAGGTACCAGTTCGCCTTCCAGACGGCGGCGGCGTTCGCTGGCGCTGGCGAGCGCGCTGCGGGCAGCGGCAATATCGGCTGCGGCCGCATTGATGGCCTTTTGTGCCGTGGCTTCCGCGTCGCCCAGGCCAGCGCCGGCCGCAGCAACTTGCCCTGAATAGCGGGTGCCTACCGGCAATGGCACGGACAGGCCAAAGCCGACCGAGCCGCCCACACCCACCGGCTGCGCCTGATACTCATATTGCGCGCCCACGCTGATGTCCGGCGTGCGCAGGGCGCGGGCGCCGGCCAGTTCGTGCCGGGCCTGTTCCACCCGCGCCACGGCGGCGCGCACGTCGGGGCGGCGGGCGGCCACGTCCTCCGGCGGTTCCGGCAGCGGCACCGGTGGCACTGGCCAGGGATCGGCAGCCACCAGCTGTTCGGCCTCGCCATCGCGGCCGATCAGGATGGCCAACTGGGTCTGCGCGTCGCGCACGGCAGCCCGGGCGGCCACCGCATCGGCGGCGGCACGCACCGCTTCCACCTGCTGGCGGGCAGCGTCACCTCGGCTCAGATCGCCCGCTGTCAGTCGGCGCTCGGCGATGGCAAAGCTGCGGGTCCAGGCGGCGGCGATTGCGGCAGTGGCATCGGCGCGGTCCTGCGCCGCGTGCAGTGCGGCATAAGCAGCATCCACGGCACCAATGATCTGGCGCTGCGCGTCGCCAAGATCATTGTCCGCCGCCAGTGTGGCCGCTGCTGCTGCTGCCATGCGTTCCCGGCGCTTGCCGCCCAGCTCGATGGGTTGATCGATGCGGATCACTTCATCGATGGTGTTGCCTGGCTGCTGGGCGCCGAACCCACGCGGCCGCACCTGCGTGCCTCCGATACTCAGCACCGGATTGGGGCGGGCCGCCGCGATGGTCTGCCCGGCCACGGCGATGGCGCGGGCCTGGCGGGCGTGGATGATGTCGATATTTGCCGCGCCGGCGGCATCGCGGGCCTGGCCCAGCGTGATCGGCAATGATTTCAAGGCTGAAAAGGGTGCGGCCGGCCCGGCGGTGCCTGTGGGGGCGGAGGGCGGGGCGGGGCCGGCCGCACGTTGGTCCATCGCGGCGCAGGGGGTGGTCGCGGCGATGGCCAGAAACAAGAGGCTGGCACGGATCAACTTTACCGGAGTGATCGTCATCGTGCCGCCCTTGCGTCCTTCTGTGTCACGGCGCGCGGGGGATAGCGGCGGTGACAGGGATCGTTATGCCGCCCGCCAGCTTATCGCGGCATGGCGGCGGCGTGAATCATCCTTCATGAAGCGGTTTTTGTATGGTGACAGCCTCCCGTCCCCTTGTGCTAGGCTGCGCCCATGTTGTTGAATCTGCCTGAGGTGTGCCGCGATCGTCATGTCTCCTGCGGTCTGCTGGAGTGGCGCCCATGAGCCAGAAGATTCTGATTGTGGAGGATGACGCTACGACAGCTGCCTTCATTGCGCGCGGGCTGGACGAGGCGGGCTTTGGCGTCGAACGCGCAGGCACGGGCCGTGATGGGCTATTCATGGCCAGCGATGCGGCGATCGATGCCATCATTCTTGACCGGATGCTGCCGGAAATGGATGGGCTGGCGGTGTTGGCGGCGGTGCGGGCGGCCGGAATTGCCACGCCGGTGCTGCTGCTGTCGGCGCTCGGCACGCCTGATGACCGGTTGACCGGCCTGGAAGCCGGCGCCGATGATTATCTGGCCAAGCCGTTCCTGTTTGGCGAGCTGCTGGCCCGGCTGAAGCTGCTGCTGCGACGCGGCAATGGCACGGGCGGGCCTGTCACGGCCTTGCGCGTCGCCGATCTGGAGATGGACCTGCTGGCGCGCCGGGTGCGGCGCGGTTCAAGGATGATAGCGCTGCAGCCGCGTGAGTTCCGGCTGCTGGAATATCTCCTGCGCCATCCCGATCAGGTGGTGACGCGCACCATGTTGCTGGAAGGCGTATGGGATTATCATTTCGATCCCGGCACCAACGTGATCGACGTTCACATCTCGAAGCTGCGCCGGAAGCTGGAAGAAGCAGGCGAGCCGCCGCTGCTGCACACCGTGCGTGGCGCGGGCTACCGGCTTGGGCTGGCCTGAGCCGTGAGCGCGCTGCCCGGCAGGTTGCAGCGCCTCCTGGCCGCCAGCAGCACACGGCTTGTGCTCGCTGCGTTCGCCATCCAGATGCTGCTTGTCAGCCTGGCCATGGCATCGGTCTATGTTGCGGCCCAACGTCAGATTGCGGCACGCGATCAGGAGTTGGTGATCGATCTGCGCGATGATCTGCTGGCGGCGTGGCGCGCCGGTGGGGCGACGGAAGTCACCACGTTCATTAACGCCAGGCTGGCACTTTCTGGATCGAACCATGCCCTGCTGCTGGCGGATGCTACCGGATCGGCACTTGCCGGCAATCTGCCCGGCCAGCCTGCAGGCCTGTCAGACAGGAACTGGCAGCGGCTGGAACTTGCCGGTCCGCGTCTTGCCGCAGGCCCTTATCTCGTGCTGCTGACCCGGCTCGATGGCGGACTCAGCCTTCTCGTCGGACAGGCGTCCGCCCGGGGCGATGCACTGCTGCTGGCGGTCGTGGAGGCGTTGGCGGCCAGTCTCGCACTCACAGTGCCGGCAGCGCTGGGGTTGGCACTGCTGCTTGGACGATTGAGTGCGGCCCGGGTATCAGGCATTTCCAGGGTGGCAGAGGCGGTCAGCAGTGGCGATCTTTCCCGCCGGGCACCGCGCGATGGCAGCGAGGATGCGTATGACCGTCTGGCGGGCGTGATCAATGCCATGCTCGACCGCCTCGAAGGGCTGGTGAGCGAGTTGCGCACCGTGACCGATGGCCTGGCCCATGATCTGCGTTCCCCGCTCACGCGCCTGCGCGGCCGGGTGGAACGCGCCCAGGCCGGTGAACCCGACCCGGAAGTGCTGGATGCCATGGCCAGCGATCTTGACCGGGTGGTGACGATGCTGACAACCGCGCTCCAGATCAGTCGCGCCGAAGCCGGCATCGGACGGGAGCATTTCAGCCGCACCGATGTCGCCGAGCTGCTGGCCGACACCGCTGACATCTATGCACCGGTGGCGGAAGATCAGGGCATCGCACTTGTTGCCCAGGCGCCCGGCGGCCTGATGATCCCGCTGCACCGTCCACTGGTGCAGCAGGCGCTCGGAAATGCCATCGAAAATGCCCTGCGCCATGCGCATGGCGCGCGCACCATCACCCTTTCCGCCAACGCGACCGCCGATGGGGTGGCCGTGATCGTGGCCGACGATGGGCCAGGCATCCCGCCCGAAAACCGCGAGCTGGCGCTCTGCCGCTTCGGCCGGCTTGATCCGGCGCGGGGCGCAGATGGCGATCTGGCTGGCGGGATGGGTCTGGGGTTGGCGCTGGTCAGTGCGGTCGCGCGGATGCATGGGGGGAACGTGGAACTGGGCAGCAATGAGCCAGGTCTCAGGCTGGCGATCCATCTGCCGGCGGCGCAGCCGCCAGCAGCATCGCCTCCATCTGCGCCAGCCGTGCATTGATCGCCAGCACCTCCAGCTCGGCGCGCAGGTTCACGGCATAATCTTCGGCGGCTGCCCGGCGATCCTGTGCCGCGGCGCGGTTCTGGCTCATCATGATGATCGGAGCCTGTATGGCCGCCAGCATCGAAAGCATGAGATTGAGGAAAATATAGGGGTAGGGATCAAAGGCCAGATGCCAATGTGACAGCACTTCGGTGTTGAGCAGCATCCAGATTAGAAGAACGCCAAGAAAGGCGAAAATGAACGGCCAGGAACCGCCGACCTGCGCAACCGAGTCGGCCAGGCGATCCCAGCGACCGGGAACAGGCATGATCGCTGCGCTGGGCCGGCTGGCGGCGATCCGTTCCAGCACGGCCCGTTCCGCTGGATCCAGTTGTGCTGGCGATGCGCCCAGAAGCGCCATCGCCAGCACCGCCACCAACTGGGGATCACAGCCAGGGCCGGCTGCGTCCGCTGCCCCGCTCATCGCCGGTCAGCCCGTCTTCTTGGCCGCAGCCTCATGATGCCGGGCCGCCGTGCGGTAATGTTCGGCCGCCGCCTTGTGCGCTGTTGCCGCTGCCGGCCCCTTGTGGCCAGCCTGTTCGGCCTTGCGCGCTTCGGCCATGCCGGCTTCGGCGTGGGTCTTGGCCGTCTGGGCATGGGCGGTGACGGTCATCATCTCTTCCTTCGCCGCGGCTGGCGCGGCCGGCTTGGGCTGGGCCATGGCGGGGGATGCCATGATGGGGGCCATCAGCATCGGCACCAGAAGGGCGATTGCACGCGAATTGATAATCATGATCTGCTCCATTGTCCTCGACGTGGAACCATTCCCGTCGATGTGTCAGAGCCTGAGCCGCTGGGCCTTTCCCCAGCCATTCCTGAGCATGAAATCGGCTTCATGCAGCGTCGGCAAGCGACTGCCTCGGCCCAGCTTCGCCGGAGATGATGGCCCGATAGGCGCCGAAGAGTTCGGAAAAATGCGCGGTCATGGTGCGTGCGGGCTGTTGGGACGCCTGTCGGGCAGCGGCCTGCCAGCCTGACAGGCTGGCAGGCATCGAAAGGAGAGCGGCGCGCAATCCGCCTGCATTGTTGGCCCGGTAACTGATGCCGGCGCCAAGATGAAGCTGATCCGCCGCGCCGCCATCATCGGGCACGATCAGTGGAACGCCCGAAGCGGCTGCCTCGGCACAGGCGAGGCCGAAGGTTTCAGCGGCACAGCCATGAACCAGCACATCCGCACTGGCCAGCAGCCGGGCATAGTCAGGCCTCTCCCGCACCGGAGCCAACAAGCGGATGTGGGGATTGCCGGCGATCCTGCGTGCGATTGCAACATGGTCAGGCCCCTCGCCCAGCAGCACCAGCCCCAATGGCGCGGCGAGACCAGCCGCCGCCACGGCGTCGATGACCAGCGGCCATTGTTTTTCGGGACTGAAACGGCCAACACCCAGTGCCAGCGTAGCGGAGGCCGGCAGGCAGCAGGCATCGAGCAGTGCGGCGCGCAACGCTGCGTCGCGCCGGTCATGTGAAAACACGCCGGCTTCAATTCCCAGCGGGTTCAGCGCAACATGACGCAGACCATGAGCCTTCAGCCGCTGGGTGACGCTGCCGGATGCAGCCACCACCAGATCAAAGCCGGTGTCCAGTTGCTGCAGATAGCGCCAGAAGCGTGCAAAGCCACGATCGATGGCCGGGCGCGGCAAGATCCGGTCGAGATAGCGATAGACCCAGGCCGACATGGGTTCGGCGTGCATGACCAGCGCGCACGGCGCTGCACCGGGCCAGCTCGTCACCGCCGCCGCGCTGCCCCAGGGCGAGGAACATTCCACGAAATCCGGCCGCAGCGCATCGAGCAGGCCATGGATGACACCAGCATCTGCGAAATAGCTGTAATTGCGGTCGAGCGGAAAGGCCGGGCTTTTCACCGAGACCAGCCGGCCGGTGCCGAATGTCTCCATTGCGTCTGCAGCCCCTGGCGCAACCACGGTCATGCGGACGCCGAACTGTTCGGCTGCTGCAAGCTTGGCCCTTGTGTAGGTGCGGATGCCGCCGCCCCTGGGGCTGTAGAGTGCCGATATGTCGACAACATGCATCGGATCGGTCAGCGCCGCCATGCCCGCATCTCCCCGGCAAAAAGCGGCAGCCCGACCACCATGTGCGTGGCGATGGTAAGGCCCGCCATCATCGTCAGCAGCCGCGTCACCTCTGCATCATGGCCGATCAGCAGGGCTGCAAGCCCGGCCAGTACCAGCCCGGAATTGGGCACGAACGGCAGGCGTGACAGCAACATCGCCAATGCCGAAAGGATCAGCCAGAGTCGCACATCCTGGCCGGGCAGCGCCAGATGCCAGGCCAGCGCGACCAGGCCGATATGCAGCACGAGGCGACCGGCGTGGATAGCGGAAACGCGCGCAAGGTCCGCACGCGGCAGGCTGAACAAGGATTTGCGCAGTACAAGAATCATGCTTGATGAAAGGAGAACAAATGCACCGGAGAGAGGCAGCAGGTGCAGATCAACGCCTAGCGGCACCGTTCGCAGCAGCGGTGTGGCCGCCAGCAACAGCAGCAGCGTGGTCACGTTGCCGGCGAGCGCTGAGAGCATTGCGACATCCTTGATGGCTGCAAATGGTGCCATCACCATGCCTGCGCGCGCGCGGGCCCAGGCGTAAAAATGTGCCTCGCCAACATAGCTGGCGACCAGCTGGTTGCTGATCATCTTGCGCACGAGCGCTGGAAATGCAGCGGCCGGAACCTGCCAGAGGTGACGGAAGATTACATAGTCGGCAGCCGGAGCCAAAGCGTAATCGGCCAGAAATACCAGCCAGAAGGCCGCAGTGTGGGGCAGGATCGCCAAAAGTGCGCGGGGTTGCAGCGTCCTCAGCTGCCAGAGCGCAGCGGCAAGCACCGCAAGGGTTATTCCGGGGCTCAACCATGTGATCCAGCGGCGCTGCTCTGGCATTCTCGTGTCGTCGTGTTCTAACATCAGATGTTCGTCACAGAGGCCGGCATCGAACCGGCGCCGCAGTACGAGCCTGTCCAGCATCACGAACTCCTGGCTGTCAGGATTGGCCAATCAGATCGACATAGCGGCCGGGCGCATGGCGATGCCGCAGTCGCGACAGGCTGGCATCAATGCTGGCCAGCAGCTCGGGTGAGTCGGCATCGCCCGGATGCACGGCCAGCCGCACCACCGATTGCCATTGCAGCGTGCGCGACAGCACGGCGGCGGCGAGCAGCGATGCAGCCCGGCGCGTGCGGGAGCGACTTGCCCATGTGATGACCGGGCTGCGTGCAACAATCCGACCGCTGGCAGGCTGCCACACGCTCAGATGATCTTCGGCAAGCGCGAAGCCTTCAGTGGCGATCGCTGCCCGCGCCCCTCGGCTGTAGAGCCAGGCTGGTGCCACAAAGCCGGCGAGCCGCCGCCCGGTGATATCCTCGAGCACAGCGCGCCCTGAGCGGAGAAGTTGTGCGGCCGATGCCTCGTCGATGGCCGAGAATTCGCCTTCGCCGGCTGTCAGGTGGCGCGCGGCGAATCCCACCGGACGCGGATCGCGATGCTGCCAGCCGTGCAGGAACATCTCGATCCCCTGATCGGCCCAGAGGCGCAGCCGCCGCGCAAAGTTGGGATTGCCAAGCAGAGGTGCCTCACCCCAGAAATCCGGCACCACCAGCATGGCAAAGCGGTTATGACCCAGATGCCGCGAAAGCCTTTCCGCCAGCGTGTCAATCTGGCGCTCGAATCGGGGCGAGACATCGTGGATGGATACAAGCAGCATTTCACGCACCTTATTCGGCTCGCTGTCACTATGCGGACCGCGACGTGGCATCGCATTTTCCGGCTGATGAAGGATCGTTCATCTGGCCCTGCCAACGATCGCCCGAGCTGACCACAAATGGATCAGCCTCTCTGTCAGCCCCTGATCCCATGCTTTGCACGCCAACCTTTGAAACTGCGATTTGGCTGGCATCTGTTCCAGCCCTGCCGCTGCCTATTCCCATCCCGCAAACCCTGTCACATCACCACGCGGCAGGCAGGTTCGTCGCGATATGCAACAGGAGTGGCGGCCAGAGGCTGCCAGACAGCAGCCGGACACGCGCAAGCACAATGCCCATCGGCAGAGTGAAAGCCAGTTGGGCAAGGGCAAGCCCCTCGAACGGGTGATCATGCAGTTGGATATGGTGCAGACTGAAAGCCACTGCGGAGACCAGGACAGCCCTTGCTTCCCGGTCCGGAAAACAGGCCACTGCAGCTTCCAGGATCAATCCCCGGAACAGCATTTCCTCACCAATCGGCCCAAAAATCAGGAAGGCCAATCGTTCAGCGGGTGCTGTTGCGTAGGTGATCCATCCACCAGTCAGCAAGGCTGCCAGCGCCGACAACAGCAGCCAGGCCAGCAACCATCGGGCCGAAAGCACGCCAATCCGTTGCCAGGCCGAGCCTCGCAGAATCGGCCAGGCCAACTGGGACAATCGACCGAATCTCAGGAAGAGCAGCAGAATGCAGAACATCGATGGGACGGCGGCGTCTGCAAGCCACGCAGCCCCTGGGGCGGCCGTCAGCAGCAGCCGACCCGACAGACGATTGGCTGTCGCTGTCAGCCAAGTCGACAGCACAAGCAGGATCACAAGACGCAGGGCCGGCCTTTTTCTGATGCCCTTGATCAGGTTCACGGGGGATCTACCTCGCTTGCAAGTTTGGCGCGATCCGCGACGGGCAAATTTGCCAGCAACTGCCAGGCGCTGCCTTCCATCGCATCGCGCAAGTCAAACACAGACTGACGCAGATCCGCAAACGCCATGCCGAAATCCCTTTCGTCATTAGAGCTTGCGGTGAGTGCAACGGCAGACCGCCGTTGGGTAGCCCGCACTGCAGCTTGCTTTGGTAGCAGCGCCGGCAGGATGCGCGGCCAGTGTGCTCGCAAAAAGCACGGCGTTGCCGGCGTCGACCTGGTCGGCCGTATGCCAAGCCTGTTCACGGCCCGGCCAACACGCGGGTGGCCCAGGCAGTCAGCACACGCCCGATCGTCTTGTCGTCACGGCGCAGCATGTGGCCGCCCGGCAGGGTGACGCGTTCCACCCCCGGTCCGGACAAAATGGGGCATAGACTATCGGGCTCCTCTGCGCCCTGCACGCACAATAGCGGCAGCCGGGCCGCCGCCGCCTGCCCGGCGGCGCGATTGTCGATGCCGCGCCCCAACCCCAGAAATTCGCCGAGCGAAACTTCCGGATACCGCTCTGTCCCCGGCACCAGCAGTGCCACACCGCGCAGACGTTGGGCTATTCCTGCCGGCAGCGCCGGCAGAACCGGCAGCAATGCATCGGCGCCAAAGGACTGGCCGATCAGGATAAGGGGCAGATGTACATAGCCTTCCCGCGCCGCCGGTCCATCCAGCCATGCGGCAACTTCGGCTGCCGAGCGGGGCCGATTGAAGAACTGCCGACTGTCCAGCCCGATCACGGCAATGCCAGCGGCCCGCAGTTGTTGCACCGAAGCCCGGCCCAGCGATCCGCTCCAGCCGGCGTCACCAGAAAGGAACAGGGCAACGGCGCGCGCGGGCCCTGGCATGAGCGCCGGCATCACCTCCGTCGCCGTTTCACCCCCGACGATCGCCGCTGATACCGGCGCGCCCGCAACCAGTGCGCATAGTAGGGGAAAAAATATGATGGATCGCAGCAGTTTCATGACGGAGCCCTCACCGAAAAGCTGATGATGCGGCGCGCGTCCTGTCCGCAGCATGGCGGCTTGATGAACAATTATTGGGGCGCACCGCGCAGCAATGTTGGCGCATGATTGGAAGATGAACTGGCCGCCCCGTTCCTTCCGCGCGATTTCCGCCGATGTCTGGGCGGGGCTTTCCGTCGGTGGCCTGTTGTTGCCGGAGGGGATTGCCTATGCCGCCATTGCCGGGCTTGCGCCTGCGCAAGGCGTGATGGCCGCGCTGGCGGGCGGTGCCGGCTATCAGCTTCTCGGCCGCAGTCGGCTGGCCATCGTCTCGCCCACCTCCTCCTCGGCAGCGTTGCTGGCGGCCACTATCGCTGCACTGGGCACGATGCCGGCGCAGCGCCCGGCGCTTGCCATCGCGATGGCCGGCCTGGTGGCGCTGGTCTTCGTGGCCCTCGCCGGGCTGCGACTGGGCACATTGTCGTCACTGATCTCGCGGCCGGTGCTGCAGGGCTTCGGGTTCGGGCTGGCGGCCACCATCATCTGGCGGCAAGGGCCGACGGTGCTTGGGCTGCCGGGTGGATCAGGGGCCATGGGCGGCACGCCGGTTGCTGTGATGCTGATCGGCCCGCTGGCCGTGGCCATCCTGCTCCTCCTGCGGCGCTGGCAGTGGCCGGGGCCGCTGATCGTGCTGCTGGGCAGCATCGCCGCCTTCCCGCTGCTGCCGGATATGGCCCGCGTGGGCCTGATCGCCAACCGCGGGCCGGCGCTCGCGTTGCCAGCGCTGGATGGCGAACAATGGTTCGCGCTGGCCCGTGCCGCAGTGCCGCTGGCCCTTATCCTGTTTGCCGAAAGCTGGGGCACGATGGCCGGCCTGGCCGGCGATGAAGGCCCGCCGCAAACCAACCGCGAGTTGCTGGCCCTTGGTGTTGCCAATGCCGGCGCGGCGCTGGGCGGGGGCATGCCGGTGGGGGCGGGCTATTCGGTCGGCAACGCCAATCTGGCGGCCGGCGCGCGCAGCAGGATGGCCGCCGTTCTCGCTGTCATCGGGTTGGCGCTGGCCGTCGAGACCGGGGCCGGGCTGCTGGCGCGGATTCCGCTGGCCGTGGTGGCGGCGGTCGTGATCGCCGCGCTGATTCCGGCACTGGATCCACGGCCATTCCTGCGCCTTCATCGACTGGGCCGCGATCTGCCGGTGGCGATCACGGCCGCTCTGGGCGTCCTGATGGCCGGCGTACTCAACGGCATGCTGATTGCCGTTGGCCTGTCGGTCTTGGTGGTGGTTGACCGGATGGCGCGGTCACAAGTGGCCGAACTTGGCCGGATCGGCAGCCATGATTTCGTTGATCGCGCGCAGCACACGGCCGCCGTGCGAGAGCCGGACATGCTGATCCTGCGGCCCTCAGCGCCGCTGTTCTTCGGCAATGCCGACCGGATCATGCTTGATGTTCTGCAACGCGCTGGCCGTGTGCCCATGCTTGTCCTCAGCCTTGAAGAAACCGACGATCTCGACAGCAGCGCGCTCGATGCGCTGGCCAGGCTTCGCGACCGGCTCGCTGCCCGCCAGCAACGGCTGCGGCTGGCGCGGGTGCACGACCGCGTGACCGCCGTGCTGGGCCGGGCCGGGCTTGCCGATCTCGCGTCGGCCGGCTGTTTCAGCGTGGCCGATACCGTGGCTGCCATCCGGCAGGTGGCGCCATGATCGAACCGGCGCTGCGGCCACACCCCATCCTGTCGCTGCGGCCCACCCAGGCAACTGTGGGCTTTCGCGAAGTCGCCCTCAAGCAGCAGCAGTGGGCGCAGTTGCATCCCCATGATGCCGCACAATTTCTGGGCCGGCACATGATCCCGGTCGTGGTAGGCCCCGGCGGTCATTGCTGGCTGATCGATCATCATCATCTTGCGCTGGCGCTGCATCGCGCCGGGGCACGCGATGTGCTGGTGCAGCCGGTCGCCCAGCTCGATCATCTTGGCCGGGGCGAGTTCAGAGCCCACATGGAATCGCGCGGCTGGCTGCATCCCTACGACGGGCACGGCCGGCGGCTGGACCCACGCGACCTGCCGCGCTGCGTGGCTGCACTGGCCGATGATGATTATCGCTCGTTGGCCGCCGCGACGGAACGCCGTGGCGGCTTTGCCAAATCGGCGATCCCCTATGCCGAGTTTCTGTGGGCCGATTTCTTCCGGCGGCGCATCCGGCGGCGTGCGCTCGCCAGGTTTGACAGGGCGGTTGAAACGGCGCTGCTGCTGGCCCGGTCAAGCGCAGCGCAGCATCTGCCAGGCTGGTGCGGGGATCGCACATGATGTCTGGACGGCTTTCCCCTTCTGTGTCTCGTCCATTGTTGGCGCTGTTGTCGGCGACAATGCTGGCCCTGGCACTGGTTGCGGCACATCACATGGTGCGCGATGTCCGATTTGCCGATGTGCGCGCGGCATGGGACATGCTGACCGTTCGTCATGTGCTGCTGGCACTGTTGTTCACCGGCGCGAGCTATGGTGCGCTGGCCGTGCAGGAACTGCTGGCGATACGGATCATCGGCGGCGGGATTGCCTGGCAGACGGGCATGCGGGCCAGCCTGATCGGCAACGCGATCGCGCACAATCTGGGCATGTCGCTGATCAGCGGCGGGGTGGCGCGGCTGGAGGCCTATCGCCGGTCGGGGCTGGACAATGCCGGCGTGGCGCGCGTCCTCGCCATGGTCAGCATCGCTTTCTGGCTGGGTGCCTGCACGCTGTTTGGCTTGGCGGTGCTGGCCGTTCCGGATGTGCTGAGGTTGACCGGCCTGCCGGTGGCGGCACAATATCCACGCCTGGTGGCGCTGGCCGCCGTGCTCCCCGCTTTGGGCTGGATCGGGCTGGCGGTCAGGGGTGCGCCGCTGCGCTGGCGCCAGCTCAGCCTGCCTGTGCCGCGTCCCGGCGTGGCCGGGCTGCAGGTGCTGATCGGGGTTGTCGATCTGGCTCTGGCCGGCGCCACGCTCTGGATCCTGGCGCCCGGCACGCTGGCACTTGGCCATTTCCTTGCGGTGTACAGCGTTGCGATCGTTGGGGGCGCGCTGGCCAATACGCCCGGCGGTGTCGGCGCGTTCGAAGCCATCATGCTGCTGGGAGCGGGACCGCAGAAAGCATCGCTGCTGTCGGGAATCCTCGCATACCGGCTGATCTATTATCTGCTGCCGCTGGGCCTGGCCGCGCTTGCGCTGCTGCGCGGGCGGTCGGCACCGCGCTGGGCCCGCCTGCTGGCACCGCCGGCGCTGGCCGGCCTGGTCTTTGCCGGCGGGCTGGTTCTGCTGTTTTCCGGTGCGGTGCCAGCCATTTCGGGGCGCATGCATGTGCTGCGGGCCGTTCTGCCACTGCCCTTTATCGAGGCTTCGCATCTGGCCGCTTCCATCGCTGGCACGGTGCTCCTGTTTCTCGCCGGCGGCCTGCTGCGACGAACGCAGGGTGGCTTCGTGCTCACCCGCGCCGTGCTGCTGGGAGGCATCGTGCTCAGCTTGCTCAAGGGCTTCGATTGGGAGGAGGCCCTCGTGCTGGGCATCATCCTTTCGGTGCTGCAGGCCAACAAGGCGGCCTTCAACCGCCGCAGCGTCGTCGGCATGGGCCGGGCTGCGGGCGTCTGGGCGCTGGCGCCGGTGGCCGGCGTCGGCCTTTCGATCTGGCTTGGCTTCTTCGCCTATCGCGAGGTGCCTTATCAGGACAGGCTGTGGTGGGAATTCGCCAGCCATGGCGATGCGTCCCGCTTCATGCGGGCCGCCGTTGCCACCGGCATGGTGGCACTGGCCCTGGCCCTGTGGCGGCTGATCGGGCCGCCGCGCGCTCTGCCAGACACACCGGTGGACAGGGCGATCATCGCGCGCAGCATTGCCGGTGCCGACCGCACCGATGCCTGCCTGGCGCTCACGGGGGACAAGCGCTTTCTTGCCAATGCCGGGGGCGATGCCATCATCGCCTGGCAGCAGCAGGGCAACAGCTGGATTGCCATGGGTGATCCCATCGGACCGGAACCCACCTGGGGTGATCTGGCCTGGCGATTCCGCAGCGCGGCCTTTGCCGTGCAACGGCGGGCAATCTTTTACCAGATCTCGCTGCCGATGCTGCCGCACGTGCTGGATCTTGGCTTGCAGGTCGTCAAGATCGGGGAGGAGGCGCGGGTAGACCTCAAGCGCTTCGGGCTTGCGGGCGGTCACATGCGTGCACTGCGGCAGGCCGATGCGCGCCTGCTGCGCGAAGGGGCGCAGTTGAGCATCGTGGCAGCGGCGGACACCCCGGCCATCATGGATGAGCTGGCAGCGATCTCGAACGACTGGCTGTCAGCACGCGGCCATTCCGAAAAGCATTTCAGTGTTGGGCGGTTCGAGCCAGCCTATCTGGCCCGCACCGATATCGCGGTGGTGCGCGTGCACGGCCGGGCGGTGGCCTTTGCCAACCTGTGGGCGACGGCCGATGGCAGCGAACTTTCTGTCGATCTGATGCGCCACGCGAACGATGCGCCCGCCGGTGTGATGGATTTCCTGTTCGTCCAGCTCATGCTGCGGGCCCAGGCTGCGGGCTATCGCTGGTTTGCGCTTGGGATGGCCCCGCTTTCTGGCCTTGCAGACCGGCCACTGGCACCGCTGTGGACCCGCGCTGGCGCCCTTGCGTTCCGGCGGGGCTCAAGTTTCTACGGCTTCGAGGGCCTGCGCGCTTACAAGGCGAAGTTCCAGCCCCAATGGACACCGCGCTACCTTGCCTGTCCGCGCGGCACGCTGGCGGCATCGCTTCTCGATATCGGGCTGCTGGTGTCAAGCAACCGCTCCGAGGCAGCGGCCGCCCGGCGTGATGCGGACCTGCCGCTGGCACCGTTCACTGGCCTTGCCTCCCAAAGGACAATATCATGATGCGAAGGATTCTGCTGATCGCCCTGATGTTTCCGGTAGCGGCTGGTGCCACGTCGCCACAGCCCCCCCGGCCTGTTGCAAAGCCTGAAGTCGCGGCAATCTATCCCGCAACCGGCGCAGCGCGGGGGCTTGTCCTGTTCCTGTCTGGCGATGGCGGCTGGAATGCCGGCGTTGTCGACATGGCCCGTATCGTGGCCAGGCAAGGCTTCACCGTGGCCGGCCTGTCGGCGCCGGCCTATCTGAAGGCCGCAGAGGCCGACCCCGCGCCATGCATCGATCTCGCCGCCGATCTGATCCGTCTGGCGCGGCAACTCGAACGCCAACAGCGCCTTCCGGAACGCCCACCGATCTTTGCCGGCTATTCTTCGGGGGCTACGATGGCCTATGCAGCACTGGCGCAGTCGCCGCCGCACAGTGTACGCGGGGCGGTATCGCTGGGCTTCGGGCCGGATCAGGCTGGTATCAAGCCATGGTGCGCCGGCACCGGGCTGGCCGCACGCCGGATCACCCGCCCGGAGCACGGCTGGCTGTTTTCGCCCGCACGGTCCTTGGCAGTGCCGTGGCTGGTGCTGCAAGGGGCACAGGATCAGGTCGTCAATCCTGAATCAACGCGCGCCTTCGTGGCCAGCGTGCCGACCGGGCAGCTGGTGTGGCTGCCCAAGGTGGGCCACGGCTTTTCGGTGCCGCGCAATTGGGTGCCGCAATTTTCGGCGGCGTTCAACGGGCTGTTGAAGCCCGCCCCGCCTGCGGCGCAGCGGCCAGTGCCATGATCGGCGGCACCAGGGCGCTGAACCGGCCACCGAAATGATGGCCGCCCGGCAGTGTCACCCGGCTTGCCACCTCGCTTCCCAGCAAGGGGCACAGGCTGTTGCCATCGTCCGCGCCCTGAATGCACAGCACGGGCATGCCCAGACTGGCCACCACGGGCGCCACGGCCGGCCCGGGGGCCGGGCTGCGGCGAAACCAGTCGAGCGTTGAAAACTGGAAACTTGCCGTGGGCGAGCCGGCGATCGACACGAAGCCAACCACACGCTCGCGGCTGGCCGGCGGCAGCCGGGCGATGATCGCCGGCAAGGCATCAGCGCCGAACGAATAGCCGATCAGAACCACCTTGCGGCGTTTCCAAAGCCGCGCATAGGTCTGGATGACGCTGTCGAGATCGCGGGCTGCGACCTCTGGCGTGCGCGCATCCCAGAAATAGCGCAAGCTGCTCCAGCCCACAACGGGAAGGCCCCGCGCGGCAAGGCCATCGGCCACCTGGCTGTCAAGATCGGCCCAGCCGCCGTCGCCCGACAGGAAAATGGCGAACCGGTCGGCAACAGGGTTTTCAGCGGGCAGGGCCGGCACTTCCGTCAAGGGCAGCGCAGCCAGCCGGTGGGCGGCGCCAGGCCAGTTCCCCGTCATTTGCACGAGCGCGCGCTGGAGGCGGGGGAACCACCCGTCTATGTTGGCAAAACCATGATCTACGCCTGCCAGCTCCTGATAATCGATGTTGCTGACCCTGCGCGTGAAATTCCGGGCCTGGCCGGGCGGCACAACGGCGTCATCGCTCCCCTGGAGGATGGTGACCGGCACCGCAGGCGCGACCGGACTGTAAAGGAAGCCATCATCAATGGCCCGCGCCACGCCGCCCGGCAGGCAGATGGGCCGGCCCGTGCCCAGCACATCGGGCGGGAACGACAGCGCGATCCCCCCGGCCACCACCGATGGTGCCGGAACCGCCGCCAGATAGGCCAGCGTCGCGCCAGCCGAGTAGCCGATCACCACGGGTGCCTGATACTGCTGCAGGCCAAGCCGTTGCTCGGCAAACTGCGCCAGCATTTGCAGCTCGCCGGACAGCGGATAGCACTGCGCCTTGCTGCGCCGCATCAGTCGCAGATAGGCAGGAGTATCAACACCAAGCACCAGGGTGCCCGAACGGGCAAGCCGTGTGGCGAGCGCGTCGACCAGACCGCCCCATCCGCCATCGCCCGACAGCATGATGACCACGGCCTGCGGCCGTTGCGGCCTGTAGACGGCGATTTCACCTACCCGGATAAAGGTGAGTCGCTCGCGCTGGAAGGGCAAATGAGCCAGCTTCGGCCCTTCATCAGCGGACCTTTCAGTATCCAGATGCCTATGCGTCATGAATAGCAGGGCGAAGATGGCGAGCACCGCTACGACGACTGCCGCCAGTCGAGTGAACAACTGGCCAATGCGTGCCTTGACGCCACGGGTGTTCATCTGATCGCTCGATTCTGACGGGGGAAGCGAAGCCATGGGCCCATGCCTCGACGAGTTTTTGGTGTATACCGATTTTGCCCTTGCGAAACTTTCGGGAAGCTTTTGGGGCCGTTAACAATGGTTCACCTGCTGCGCGTGCAGCCCTCGCTGCTTCAATCCGTGCTAGCGGCCGCGAGGCTGACCCAAACCAGGCCTCCTCCGGAGAACTCGGAATGCTGCACCTCCGGAAAACCCGGGGCGGTTCAGAAGAGCTGTCGTGGAAACGGTCAACGAAACTCTGTGAAGAGCGGCGCGATATCCCGAGGCGCAGAATTTCCCGAGCGGGAAAAATCTCATCAATCAAGCGCAAACTGCTGCGATAACTTCCCGAACGGGAAAATCGATGGCGCAAACCGCCAGCTGCTGGCGAACGTCTGACGACTGGCTTATTTGCTCGGCTCCAGATCGTCTGACGACCAGGGCTTTGGACTAGCCGGTTGCCGAAGCCAGTCTGTGACGGTACTTTTCTGCTAAGTCTTGGGTTGAGGGCTGGCACTCGAAATCGGCTTCAAAGGCAGAAAAAGTGTCGATAGATGCTGGAACCGCGAGAAAATTTCAGCGCCGATTCCGTCAATGATTTCAATAGGGTGATCAAATGACGGGCCTCGGGGCGGGCCGGATCGTCAAAATCGAAAATAAGACCAATAAAAACAATGGTTTATGGCGCTAGTGTACCATCGAGTGGGAATAGGTCCGCCTTGCCACTGCCCGCCCTTGGGGTATCCTGCCATGGGTGACGGGGACAGCATTTCGGGCACTGGTTCGCATCCTTCTGGCCGTGGCGCTCCTGCCGGGCCGGGCCTGGGGGGCTGACCTCAAGGCCAGTGCCGATGCCCTGTTGCAGCAGTTGAACGCAGGCGGCCATTTCAGCGGCGCCGCCATCATCGGCCTGCATGGCGCCGTGCTGTGGGAGGGGGGCGTTGGCCGGGCCGATGCGCACCTGCCGTTCACCCCCGATACGGTGGCTGATGGTGCATCCCTGGCCAAGACTGTGACCGCTGCGGCCGTCTGGCGGCTGGTGGCGGCCGGTCGGCTGGCCATCGACGATCCGGTGCAGCGCCATCTGCCAGAATTTCCCTATGCCGGCGTGAGCGTGCGCCAGCTTCTGTCGCACACCGCCGGCCTGCCCGATTATGATCCCTTCGCCCCCCTTGCTGGCGACGGCCCGCCGCCCGACAACCTGGCCTTGCAGGGCATCATGCGCCGCCGCTCTGCCACGCCGCTGTTCCCGCCCGGCACGGCCTTTGAATATTGCAACATCTGCTATTCCACGCTGGCACTGCTGGTGGAACGGGTGAGTGGCAGGCCTTATGCCGATGTTGGCGTGGCCGATCTGCTGCACTGGGCCGGTGCCCGCAGCGCCTTCCTGCGGCCGGTGCGCTTTGCCGATTGGCCGGGCCTGCGCACCCAGGGCTATGCCTCGGCCCGGGCGGACGCACCGCTATTCGACAGTTATGACAACGAGGCGATCTACGGCGAATCGAACATCATGTGGTCAGCCCGGGACCTTCATGCCTGGGCCAGTGCCTGGGCGCAGGGCGCGGTGCTGCCGGCCGCGGTGCGGCGGGGGGCGATGGCGCCGGCGCGCATCGGCCGGCAGGCTTCGGCCCTCACGCTTGCCAACTGGTATTGCCGGCGCAGCGCCTGCCATTACACCGGGCATCATCAGGGCTTTTTCAGCTTCGTGTGGTGGGATGCCGCCAGCCGGCAAACCGCTGTGTTCATCAGCAATTCCGCCCTGCCGCCGCCACTGCATCCCTGGCTGTTCCGGGCGCTGATCGCGCTGGGGTCGGGCCAGCCAGTTCCGCGGATGCCAGCGTTTCTGCCGGCGGAGCGCGAGGTTGACATGGCAGCGGTGTCAGGCCGTTATGATGTTGCCGGTGTCGGGCGTGTGACGCTTGGGCAGGAGGGCGACCGCCTGTTCGTCGCGCGAGGGCCCGGGCCGCGCTACACCATGTTCCAGGTTGGCCATGGCACGCTCTATGTGCCGGGGCTGGATGCCTATCTGTCCTTTGCGCCCAACGGTACGTTGCGCTGGGAATCGCTGCTGGGGTCAGGCCAGGGGAGGCGCATGGGGCCACGACCCTAGGGCCAGCTGACTGCCAGCACCTCCCAGTTTTTCTCGCCGCCGGGCAGGCGCACGGCGCGCACATCGCCCACCCGGGCCCCGCGCAGGGCGCGGGCGATGGGGGCGCTCCAGCCGATCAGGCCTTGCGCGGCGTCCTGCTCGTCATCGCCGACCAGCGTGAGCGTGCGCCGGTTGTCGTCATCGTCGGCGATCTCGACGGTGCAGCCGAACAGCACGCGGTCGCGCTCCGTCTGGCGGGCGGGGTCGATCAAGCGGGCAGCGGCCATGCGTTTCGACAGATGCGCCAGTTCCCGGTCGATCTCGCGCAGGCGCTTGCGGCCATAGAGATAATCGCCGTTCTCGCTGCGGTCGCCGTTGCCGGCCGCCCAGCGCACCACCTCGATGATCTCCGGGCGCTCCCCGTGCATCAACTGGTCATAGCGGGCGCGAAGGCGCGCCATGCCGGCAGGCGTGATGGGGTTGCCATTTGTGGTGGTTCTGGCAGTCACAGATCAAGTTGGCCCTGCGTGGTTGCGAGCGGCGTTCTGCGGCGGCGTGCCGTGTCTGGCAAGCCGGCCTTGCGGCTCCCATGGCGTTTGAGGATGGCGCGGGCCGGACCGGCGTGGGCGGGATCGCGGCGGATGGTGGTGATGGCGGCGCGGGCATCACGGGCGGCCTGTTCATGGTCGACCAGCGGGGCGGGATAGTCCGCCATCCCGGGCGACAGCCAGGGTTCGTGCACGAAGGGTGTTGGCAGATGCGCCAGTTCCGGCAGCCAGCGCCGGATGAACAGGCCGTCCGGGTCCTGATCCAGGCCCTGCTTGACCGGGTTGTAGATGCGCGGGATGTTGGTGCCGGTGGTGCCCGATTGCATCTGCACCTGGGCCCAGTGGATACCCGGCTCGTAATCGGTGAAGGCCCGCGCCAGCACGGCGCCCGATTGCCGCCAGTCGAGCCTGAGGTGATAGCTCGCCACCGCCATCACCATCGCCCGCATGCGGAAATTGAGCCAGCCGGTGGCGGCAAGGCTCCGCATGCAGGCATCGACGAACGGCCAGCCGGTGCGCCCTTCTGCCCACGCGGCGAGCCGCGCCGCATCATGGTCGGGCATGGTTTCATAGGCCGGATGCAGGCAGCGCGCTTCCAGCCAGGGCGCGTCCTCCAGCTTCTGGATGAAGTGGCAGTGCCAGTGCAGCCGGCTGATGAAGCTGTCGATGGAGCGCACGAAGGGGATGTCGCCCGCCGCCTGCCAGCGCTGGCGGGCGGCGAGCGCGGCCTGAAACGCCTCCCGCATCGAGATCGTGCCCAGCGCCAGGTGCGTAGACAGGCGCGAGCAATGGTCCGCACCGGTATCGGGCGCGGACATGGCGGCGCGGTAGGGGCGGCCACGCTCGGCCAGAAAGCCTTTCAGCAGCGCCAGAGCTTCGCGCCGACCGCCGCGCTGGCGGCCGGAACAGCGATCATCGGCGAGGCCGAGCGCGGCGGCATCGGGCAGCGCATCGCCCGCCACATCGGCCATCTTGATGCGCGCCGGTGCGGGCAGGCGGGCGCTGCGCATCATCGCTTCCCAGCGCGCCGCCCAGCCGTCGCGGTTGCCATGGGCGCGCCAGACGCCGTGCTGGCGCTGCTCGATCAGCGGCACGCCCGTGGCCCTCGCCCAGCGCCGCACCGCCTTGTCGCGGGCAAAGCTCCACAGATTGCCGGTTTCCTGGTGGGCATGGATGGCGGTGATGCCGTGGGCCGCATGCAGATCATGCAGCACGCGAACCGCATCCCCCACACGCACCACCAGCCGGCCGCCGCGCTGGCCAAGGCTGCGGTGCAGATCGGCAAGGCTTTCGGCGAGGAAAGCGAACTGGCGCCCGCTGGCATCGCTCTGCGCCCACAGGTCCGGTTCGACGATATGGAGCGGCAGCACCGGCCGCCCGCTGGCGCAGGCGGCGGCCAGCGGCGCGTGATCGTGCACGCGCAGGTCGCGCTTGAACCAGACAATCTCCACGACCTCGATGTAGCCGGTTTGTTCCTGTTGGCCACCTGCCAGCGGTGTCGCAGTCGGCTTGGCACGGCGCCCGCCGCTTGGCATGGAGGCGCCCATGATCCTCTATGGCATTCCCAACTGCGACACGGTGAAGAAGGCGCGCGCCTTTCTGGCCGAAAAGGGCGTTGCCCACCAATTCCACGATTACAGGAAGGCCGGCGTGCCGGCTGAGGCGCTCAGCCGTTGGGTGGACCGCTGGGGCTGGGAGGCGGTGCTCAATCGCGCTGGCACCACCTTCAAGGCCCTGCCGGAGGCGGACAAGGCCGGCATTGATGCGGGGAAGGCCAAGGCCCTTCTGCTGGCCAATCCCAGCATGATCAAGCGGCCGATCGTCGAGGGAGAGGGTGTGGCCCTCATCGGCTTCAAGGCCGAACAATGGGCGGGAGCGTTCTGAGATGGCGCGCTGGCTGGTGAAATCGGAGCCGTTCAAATACAGCTGGGAGCAGCTGAACCGGGACGGGCAGACCGCATGGGACGGCGTGCGCAACAACCAGGCCGCCATCTACCTGCGGTCCATGAAGATCGGTGACGCGCTGTTCTTCTACCATTCGAACGAGGGCCTCGCCATCGTTGGCATCGCGCAGGTGGTGGGGGAGCATTTCATCGACCCCACGGACCCCAAGGGCCGCTTCCCGGCGGTGATGGTCGCCCCGAAGGCGCCGATGCCCCGCCCCGTCACGCTGGCCGAGATGAAGGCCGAGCCGCGCCTTGCCGGCATGGCGATGTTCCGCCAGTTCCGCCTTTCCGTCGTGCCGATCACGGATGACGAGTGGGACGTGGTGATGGAGATGGCCGCGCGTTGATCAGCCCTCCCGCGCTGCCAGCGCTGCCATGTTGGCCTCGTGATCGGCGCGGTTGAGCCGGTAGCGGGAGACAGCAAGGATCATGCAGGTCCACAGGAGCCAGATGGCCGGTACATAGGTAGCGCCCAGACGGAACAGGCTGTCTGGCCCCACCTGGTCGGGTGTGGCGCCCCTGGGGAATTCGGCCATGGTCAGCACCAGGCTGGCGGCCATCACGCCCAGTCCCTGCACGCTCTTGCGGATGAAGGTGTTGGCCGAGAAGAACACGCCCTCCGACCGCCGGCCGGTGGACAGTTCGGCCTGCTCGACAAGATCGGCAACCATCGAGACGACCAGCGCCTGGAAGCAAATGACAAGGCCAACGTCGATCAGGGTCACGCCGAACACCGTCCAGAAGATGAGCGGATCGCCATTGGGCGGCAGCACGCCCAGCAGCCTGAGAATGATCGGTACCGGCAGCACCAGCCCCGCGAGCACACCGATGATGACGGCGCCGCGCCGCTTGCCAAGCCGGCGCGAGATGACCGGCGCCAGGCCGCCGCCAATGATGGCGGAGGCAAAGACGCTCATGGTGATGAGGCCGGTCTGCTGCGGGCCGAAGCCCCAGAAATAGGCGTAGAAATAGAAGCTCAGCGAGGCCGAGACGCCGGTGGCGATGGCGCCGAACAGGTTGGCGGCGAACAGGGCGGCAAAATCGCGGCGGCCCAGCGTCTCGAAAATCTCGCGGAAGATGGCCTTCAGCCCCAGCGCGCGGCGCGGCGGCGCTTCGCGCAGGTGCCGGATATGGCCGTGGGTGCCGATGGCCGAGACGAGGATCGCCACCAGGATCAGCGCGGCGGCGATCAGGCCATAGAGCGCATAGGCATCGCGGTTGAACTGGCCGTTGGGGATGGCCGGCGTTGCAAAGGCCGGAAAGATCAGGGTGAAGTTGGTCACCGTCATGATGGTGCCGATCACCCAGGCGAAGAACAGCCGCCAGCCATAGAGCGCGGTGCGGTCATCATAGCTTTTCGCCAGTTCCGGGCCCAGGGCGGTGCTGGGCGTTTCATAGAAGGTGATGGCGGTGCGGACCAGAACGGCCAGCACCAGCAGATACCAGAACAGCGCCGTCTGCGACCAGCCGGCCGGCGGGTTCCAGATCAAGAGATAGGTGCCGGCGGTGGGCAGGGCGGAGGCATAGAGGAAGGGATGCCGCCGCCCCCAGCGTGACCTGAGATTGTCGGACCAGTAGCCGACGATGGGATCAGAAATCGCATCGAGCACCAGTGCGATGGTCAGCGCCAGCCCGACCAGCCGCGCATCGAGCCCGATGACCTGGCTGTAGAAGATCAGCAGGAAATAGGAAAAGCCGCCATCCTTGACCCCATAGGCCCCGGCGCCAAAGCCGAAGGCCAGACGGGTGGCCAGCGATGGCCGGTCAGCAGTGGCATCCGCCATGCATCCTCCCCAGGATGTGCCGTCCTTTGCGGCGCATTTTTGCGGCCACTATCAGGGCAGTTGGCCGGCCTGTAAAGACGGGTTGGGCGACACGGCCAGCCAGTCCATCAGCCAGCGCGCGGCCGGGCCGGGCTGGTGGTCGGGGCGGTGCAGCAGCGCAATCGGGTAGGTGGTGCCCGGCCAGTCGGGCAGGCTGAGGCGCACCAGCCGGCCGCTCGCCAGATCATCGGCGACCATCGGGATCGGCATGTTGCCCCAGCCGGCACCGGCCTTCAGCAGCGCATGCTTGGCGCTCATGTCGCCCAGCCGCCAGGAGCGCGGGGAGAGCACGCCGAAATCCTTGCCTTCCGTCAGCCGCGAACGGTCGGTGAGCACCAGTTGCAGGTGGCGCTGGGCCTCGCCGGGCGGCACATCTTCGCGCGCCAGCGGGTGGCCGGGCGCGGCGACCGGCACCAGCGGCACGCCGGGCAGGGCACGCTGCACCAGCCTCTCGTTCACCCCGTCGAGCGCGCCGCCGATGGCCAGCGTGGCCGTCCCCTCGAGCAGCCGTGCCTGCACGGCACCCAGCGCCTCGACGGCCAACCGGACCGCCAGTGTGGGAAAGCGCGCCTGCAAGGCGGTGAGGGCGGCGACCAGCGTGTCGGTGGGGAACATCACGGTGACGGACAGTGACAATTCGGCCTCCTGGCCTTCGCTCAACGCCGCCACCCCGGCCTTCAGCGCGCTGACACTGCCCAGCGTCTCGCGGGCGTGGGCCAGCACCAGCCGGCCGGCATCGGTGAGCCGGGGCCGCCTTGTGCTGCCGCGGGTGAACAGCGCCAGGCCCAGCTGCGCCTCCAGCCCATCCAGCTGATAGGCGATCACCGAAGTGGCGCGGCCCAGCGCGCGGCCGGCGGCGGCAAGGCTGCCATGATCGGCGATGGCGACCAGCACGGCCAGCTGATCAAGGGTGGGCGTGCCGACCTGCATATCGAAAATCCTGAAAAGCTGTTTCGATATTATCCAGATTTTCGGGAAAATGGCGAGGGCCTATCCATGCGGCATCCAATCGCTCAGGGAGTGACGACAATGCCCAAGGTCCTGGTGCTCTATTATTCCAGCTATGGCCATATCGAGGCGATGGCGAACGCGGTGGCCGAAGGTGCCCGCAGCGCCGGCGCCGCGGTGGACATCAAGCGCGTGCCCGAAACCGTGCCCGATGCCGTGGTGCAGGCAGCCCATTTCAAGACCGATCAGCAAGCCCCGGTGGCCAGCGTCGATGATCTGCCCAATTACGACGCCATCATCGTTGGCGCGCCGACCCGCTTTGGCCGCATGCCGGGCCAGCTGGCGGCCTTCTTCGATGGCGCCGGCAAATTGTGGGCGACCGGCGCGCTCAACGGCAAGGTGGGTGGCGCCTTCACCAGCAGCGCCACCCAGCATGGTGGCAACGAGACGACGCTGTTCTCGATCATCACCAACCTGCTGCACTTCGGCCTGACCATCGTCGGCCTGCCCTACAGCCACCAGGGCCAGATGCGCATCGACGAGGTGGTGGGCGGCGCGCCCTATGGCGCCACCACCGTGGCCGGCGGCGACGGCAGCCGCCAGCCATCCGAAACCGATCTCGCCGGCGCGCGCCACCAGGGCGAGCTGATCGCGAAGACGGCGGCCAAGCTGTTTGGTTGAACCTTTGCGGGCGGGGGCGTAGAAGCCCCCGCTCATGAGCACAACCTTCACGCTGGACACCTCGACAAGCCGCGCCCACCCGGTGCCGGAGCCGGTGCGGCGATTGACGGTGCCGGCGATCGCCAGGCGCAAGGGTGGTGAGCCGATCGTGATGCTCACCGCCTACACGGCGCGCATGGCGCAGCTGCTCGATCCGCACTGCGACCTGCTGCTGGTCGGCGATTCGCTGGGGCAGGTCATCTATGGCCTCGACACCACGGTGAAGGTGACGCTGGACATGATGATCGCGCACGGCGCCGCCGTGGTGCGCGGTTCCTATCGCAGCGTGGTGGTGATCGATCTGCCGTTCGGCACCTACGAGGAAAGCCCGGAAGCCGCCTTCCGCACCGCGTCGCGCGTGCTCCGGGAAACCGGCGCGGCCGCCGTGAAGCTGGAAGGCGGCGCGGTGATGGCGCCCACGGTGAAATTCCTGGCCGAGCGCGGCATCCCGGTGATGGCGCATGTGGGCCTCACCCCGCAGGCGGTCAACGCGCTGGGCGGCTATGGCGCGCGCGGGCGCAGCGAGGCGGAAGCCGCCAAGATCCTCGCCGATGCCAGGGCCGTGGCGGAGGCCGGCTGCTTTGCGCTGGTGGTGGAAGGCGTGGTGGAGCCGCTGGCCATCGCCATCACGCAGGCCGTGGCGTGCCCGACCATCGGCATCGGCGCATCGGCAACCTGCGATGGCCAGGTGCTGGTGGTGGACGACATGCTGGGCATGTTCGAGCGTGTGCCGCGCTTTGTCGAACGCTTCGATGATCTGGCGGCACGCATATCGGCAGCGGCGGCGGACTATGCGGTGCGGGTGCGCGCCCGCGCCTTTCCAACCGACGCCCAGCTCTATCGCTGAGGCTTTACCTTTTCGGAAGGCTGGGGCATTCACCCGCCGGCAATGATGGCGGTGGCACCCGCCATGTTCAGGAGCACGATCACCTTGGCCAACCCGCCCGTGAAATCGACGGCCAAAGCCGATGACGCCTTCCTGCGCGAGGTGGACGAGGAATATCGGCGTTCGCAGCTTGTCGGCATCTGGAAGCGGTTCGGCACGTGGCTGATCGCGCTGCTGGTGGTGGGGCTGGCCGCACTGGGCGCTTATCTGTGGTGGCAGGACCAGCAGGAAAAGGCCGCCGGCGAAGCGGGCGAGGCGCTGACCCGCGCCATGGAGCAGCTGGAAGTGGGCGATGGCGCCAAGGCCCGCCCGGTGCTGGAGGCGATGACCCGCGATGGCCCCGGCGCCTATTCGGGCCTGGCGCGCATGGTGCTGGCCAACGACACGCTGGCCGGGGGCGACAAGGTGAAGGCGCGCGGCCTTTATGAAGCGGTGGCGCGCGATGCGACGCTGCCGCAGCCGCTGAAGGATGCGGCGCTGGTGAAGGCGGTGCGGCTGGGCTTCGACACGCTGCCGCCGGCCGAGGTGGTGGCCAGGCTGAAGCCGCTGGCAGTGCCCGGCAACGGCTGGTTCGGCGTGGCCGGCGAGCTGGTGGCGATTGCCCACATCAAGGCGGGCAAGCCCGACCAGGCCAGGCCGATCCTGATCGCCATGGTGAAGGACGAGCAGCTGAGCCCGTCGCTGCGCGGTCGGGCGGCGCAGTTGGCCGTGGCCGTGGGCGTGGATGCGGCGACGCTGGGCCTGCCGGCACGGCCACAGGCGGCACAGTGAGGGCAGTGATGGTGACGATGACCCGCAACCTTCTGCCCGGTGGCACTGGCCTGCGGGCGCTCGCGCTGCTGGTCGCGGCCAGCGTGGCGCTGGCCGGCTGCGGCGTGTTCAAGAAGGCCAAGTCGCGCACGCCAACGGTGGGCGAGCGCATTCCCATCCTCAGCTTTGAAACCACGGCCGAAGCCGAACCTGAACTGAGCAGCATCGCCGTCGTGCTGCCGCCGGCGGAGCGCAACAGCGAGTGGGGCCAGCCTGGCGGTTCGCCCGACAAGGTGGGCGGGCATCCGGCGCTGGCCGCCAGTCCGTCCGAAGCCTGGCGGGTCAACATCGGCAAGGGCAGCAGCAAGACCGCGCGGCTGAACGCCGGCCCGGTGGTGGGCGACGGCAAGTTGTTCACCATCGACACCGAAGCGCAGGTCAAGGCCTTCGATGCCGCCACCGGCAGCCTGGTGTGGCAGGCCGAGGTGAGGCTCGACAAGCGCAATGCCCGCGCGGCCTTTGGTGGCGGCGTGTCCTATGGCGGCGGCCGGGTGTTCATCACCACCGGTCAGGGCCTGGCGGCGGCCTTCGATGCCGGCACCGGCAAGAAACTGTGGGAAAAATCACTGGTGCAGCCGTTGCGCGGCGCCCCCACCGTGGCCGGCGGGCGGGTGTTCATGCTCTCGCAGGACAACCAGCTCCACGCGCTCGATGCCGCCACCGGCGACCTTGACTGGACGGTGACCGGCACGGTCGAAGTGGCCTGCATCCTGGGCACGGGCGCGCCGGCGGTGGAGCGCGAGACCATTGCCGTGGGTTTCTGTTCGGGCGAACTGAAGGCCCTGCGCGCCGAAAATGGCCGCACCGTCTGGGAAGACCAGCTGGCCCGCACCGGCCGGTCGACCGCCATGGCGGCGCTCGCCGATATCGATGCCTCCCCGGTGGTCGATCGCGGCCGGGTGTTTGCCGTGGGCCATGGCGGACGCATGGTGGCGCTGGAACTGGCGACCGGGCAGCGTGTGTGGGAACGCAACTTCGCCAGTGTGTGGACGCCGTGGGCAGCCGGCGAGTTCCTCTACATGGTCACCATCGAAGGCGAGGTGCTGTGCATCACCCGCGCCGAAGGCAAGCTGCGCTGGGTCAGCCGGCTGGACCAGTATCGCAAGCCCAAGAAGAAGAAGGGTGCCATCCAGTGGGCCGGCCCGGTGCTGGCCGGGGAGCGGCTGTGGATTGCCGGCTCCAACCGCGAACTGGTGGCCATGGATCCCTATGAGGGCAAGAAGCTGGCGACCCTGGAGCTGAAGGGCCCGGCCTATCTGCCGCCGGTGGTGGCGGGCGGCATGATGTACGTGCTGACCGACGACGGCACGCTGACGGCGTTCCGCTGAGGCTATCCCGGACCGCGCGGCGCTGGTAAGGCGCTGCGGCAATGACCACCGGCAACATCCTCGACATTCCCCCCGACGCGCCGCGCGTCGCCATCCTGGGGCGGCCCAACGTGGGCAAGTCCACCCTGTTCAACCGGCTGGTGGGCCGGCGGTTGGCCCTGGTCGACGATCAGCCCGGCGTGACGCGCGACCGCCGCGAGGGCGCGGCGCGGCTGTTCGATCTCGATTTCGTGGCGGTGGACACGGCCGGCTTCGAGGACGGCAGCGATGAAAGCCTGTCGGGGCGGATGCGCGCCCAGACCGAGGCGGCAGCGGCCGCCGCCACCGTGGCGCTGCTGGTCTACGATGCCCGCGCCGGCGTGACACCGCTGGATCGCCACTTTGCCACCTGGCTCAGGCGGCGCGGCGTGCCGCTGGTGCTGGTGGCCAACAAGGCGGAAGGGCTGCAGGCCGAAGCCGGGCTGAACGAGGGCCACGCGCTGGGCCTGGGCGAGCCCGTCGGCCTGTCCGCCGAGCACGGACTGGGCCTTGCTGATCTCTATCAGGCGCTGAAGCCGCACCTGGAGCCGGAACCTGCGGAAGCCGCCGCCGAGGGGCAGGAGCCTGGCGCCGGTGAAGCCGAGACGCCTGACGCCGGCAGCGCGCTGGAAGGGCCGTTGAAGCTCGCCATCGTCGGCCGGCCCAATGCCGGCAAGTCAACGCTGATCAACCGGCTGCTGGGCGAACAGCGGCTGGTGACCGGGCCGGAAGCCGGCATCACCCGCGATGCCATCACCATCGATTGGGACTGGACGGCGCGCGACGGGACGGTGCGTCCCGTCCGGCTGGTCGATACCGCGGGCCTCAGGAAACGCGCCAAGGTGGTCGAGAAGGTGGAGCGGCTGGCGGCGGCCGACAGCAAGCTCGCCATCGACTTTGCCGAGGTGGTGGTGTTGCTGCTGGACGCGACGCTTGGGCTGGAAGCGCAGGATCTGCGCATAGCGGACCAGGTGCTGGCCGAAGGCCGCGCCCTCATCATCGCGCTCAACAAGTGGGACGTGGCCGACGACCAGAGCCGGCTGTTCCAGGGGGTGAGGAAGGCGCTGGACGAAGGCCTTGCCCAGGTGAAGGGCGTGCCGCTGCTCACCTGTTCGGGGGCGACGGGCAAGGGGCTCGACACGTTGATCGAGGTGGCGTTCGAAACACGCGCGCGCTGGTCGCGCCGGGTCGGCACGGCGGTGCTCAACCGCTGGTTCGAAGCCGCGCTGGACCGCAATCCGCCACCGGCGCCGAAGGGATCGCGCATCAAGCTGCGTTATGTCACGCAGGTGGCCACGCGGCCGCCCAGTTTCGTGGTGTTCGGCAACCGTACCGATGCGCTGCCGGCCAGTTGGCAACGCTATCTCGCCAACAGCCTGGCCGACGATCTGGACTTCCGCGGATTGCCGATCCGGCTCAATTTCCGCGGCGGGAGGAACCCGTTCAAGAAGGGGTGAGGCGATGACGGGGGCGCTGGCGCTGCATGGTTACTGGCGCTCTACCGCGGCATGGCGGGTGCGGCTGGCGCTGGGGGTGAAGGGGCTGACGGCGAGGCATGTGCCGGTCAACCTGCTGGCCGGCACCCAGAGCGGTGACGCACACCGGGCGCTGAACCCGCAGGGCCTGGTGCCGGTGCTGGTGGATGGCGATGCCGCGCTGAATCAGAGCCTTGCCATCATCGAATATCTTGACGAGCGGTTCCCGACGCCGCCGCTGTTGCCGGCCGATGCGGTGGGCCGCGCCAGGGTGCGCGCCGCCGCGCTGGTGGTCGCCGCCGAGGTTCACCCGCTCGGCAACCTGAGGGTCCAGCGCTGGCTGAAACAGGAAATGGGGCAGGACGATGCCGCGGTGACACGCTGGCTCCACCACTGGATGCGCGAGGGCTTCGACACGCTGGAGGCGTTCGCGGCCCGTCACGGGGGCGCGCATCTGTTTGGCGATGCCGTGACCCTGGCGGATCTGTGTCTGGTGCCACAGCTCTACAATGCCCGCCGCTTCGGCCTCGCGCTGGAAGGCTGGCCGCGCCTGCTGGCGGTGGAGGCACGGGTGGCCGCCCAGCCCTGGGCCGCAGCGGCGCGGCCCGAGCAGCAACCGGATTCGATACCGCATCCAGCCTGATCTCGTGCCGAGAAACCCCAGTGTGCTTCGAAAACAACTGTCGATCTGATTTGCATCGATGCCGGTTGCAATGGTGCCACAGCCTTGTATTTTTAAGCTCCGGTTTGGGTTAACCAGGGTCGATATTGGGGGTTTATCATGGGCGAGGGTGAAGCGGGCTGCGGCCCCATCGGGTCGTCACGCGTTCGTGCAGCGCTCAATCGGGGCGTTACGCTCTCGCTGGTGGCAGCGATGCTGTCGGGCACGGCGCTGGCGCCGGCCACCGCGCAGGTGTTCGATATTGGCGGCGGCACGCTGTCGGTGACGAATTTCGCCGGCCCGCCGCTGAACAGTCCGACGGTCGTCACCAACGGCACGCTGCGCGCCAACATCGCGGCGGCTGACAGCTTTGGCGGCGTTTTCAACGACAGCCTGGGCGTGCTGGCGCTGCGCAAGGAGGGGGTTGGCGTGCTGACCCTTTCGGGGCTCAACACGCACAGCGGCACCACCACGGTGAGCAATGGCAGGCTGGTCGTCGGCGCCAATGGCGGCCTGTCGGTGAACAGCCTGCTGTCGGTCTCTGGCCCGGTTGGCACGCCGGCGATCGTGGACCTGAACGGTTTCGAGGGCGGGGCAGCGGGGCTCAACGGCAGCACGCGCGCGATCGTGACCAGCACGACCGGCCCGGGCACCCTTTTGATTGTTTCCGGTCTCAACCACACTTATTCCGGCGCCCTGCAAGGCCAGCTCAACATCGTCAAGAGCGGGGCCGGCACGCAGACCTTCACCAACGCCGATCCGGCGCTGGCGGCGACCACGATGACCGGAACGGTGCGGCTGCTGAACGGCGGCATCGCCGTCGGTTCGACCAATGCACTGGGCAGCGGCAACATCATCGTCGATGGCAATGGCACGCTGAGCGTCGCCGGGATCGCGACAGTTGGGCTCGACAACGATGTCGTCCTGAACGCCAACCTCGCCACGCTGGCCGGCAACGGCCGCGTCCTGACGCTCAATGGCGACATCAGCGGCACCGGCGGGCTCACCAAGACCGGCATCGGCACCCTGCGGCTGAACGGCACCAACAGCTATGGCGGCGACACGCTGATCACTTCCGCTGGGCGCCTTGAAGTGGGCAGCAACAACGCGCTGGGGACTGGCGTGCTGAGCACCACCGCCGCCCCGGTCATTGCACTGGCCGATCCGGCCGTGGGCGTGACCCTTGGCAACAACCTTGACCTGTCGGTTCGCGACCTGACCTTCGAGACCGGTGACACCGGCACGATCTTCGGCCTGACCGGCGACATCAGCGGCGGCCGCAACATCCTGCTCGCCAGCACCAGCAACGGCGGCACCCTCCTCCTGAGCGGCGACAACAGTGCCCATACGGGCGCCCTGGTGGCCAGTGCCGCGGGCGTGATCGGTGTTGGCAGCAGCACGGCGGTTGGCAGCAGCGCTCGCGTGCTGTTTGCCGATGGCGGCACGCTGGCGATCGGCGCAGCCGGCGTCGACATTGCTGGCGGCGTTTCTGTTCAGGCGGGCGCTGGCGCCGCAGCCGGCCGGATCGACACCGGCGGCTTCAACGGCAGCATTTCGGGCCTGATCAGCGATGGCGCGGGCGCCGACCGCCTGGCTCTGGTCAAGACCGGGGCGGGCACGCTGACCCTGGCGGGCGTCAACAGCTACACGGGCGGCACCACCATCGAAGGTGGCAGCCTGGCCGTCAGTGTCGACGGCGCTCTGGGCAGCAGCCGCGTGGTAATTGCCGATGGTGGCACACTGGCGGCGGCCGCCGATGGCCTGGTCATCACCAACGACATCCAGATCGATGGTCGTGGCACCGTTGATACCGGCGCCAACACGTTGACCATCTCGGGCACGATCGGTGATGTCCCGCTGCTGACCTTTGCCGGCCAGTGGCAGGTCGATGAAGGGCCGTCGTGGTTCTCGGCGCCGCCCAACGGCCCGCTGGCCTACACCGGGCAGGAAGCGGCGGCGCTGCTGTTCGGCGGTACCGCGGCCGATTACCAGATCTCGACCGCCGGCATCGATCCGGCGCTGGTCAACAACCTGGCCTGGTATTCGATCATCGGCGTCGGCGGCGGCGCCGAACTGGCGCAGGATTACAGCAGCAAGTATCTGGGCAGCTTCTATGGCCCGACCTCGGGCTTCATCTTCGGCGATCCCAACAACGCCGCGTCGGCCTATATCGACGACAACGCCGGCGGCGCGGCCTTCACCAACTATGCCTTCACCAGCACCAGCGCCGCGCCGGGCACGCTGGTCAAGGCCGGCAGCGGCACGCTGATCCTGACCGGCGACAACACCTACACCGGTGGCACCGACATCACGGCGGGCACCATCGCGATTTCGTCGGACACGGCGCTGGGCACGGGTGACATCAGCTTCTCCGGCCTTGGCGGCACCCTGCAGGCCCTGGCCAGCTTCACCAGCGCCAAGGGCATCACGCTCGACGCGCCGGGTCGCATCGACACCAACGGCAACGATGTCCAGTGGGATGGCATCATCTCCGGGCCGGCCTCGCTCACCAAGCTGGGCGCCGGCATCCTGACGCTCACCGGCACCAACACCCATGTGGCGGGCACGCTGATCAATGGCGGCACCGTCGTCATCAGCAGCGACGCCAACCTGGGTGCGGCCTCCGGCCCGCTCGGCCTCGATGGCGGCACGCTGGCGACCACCGCCGATGTCAGCATGGCGCGCGCCGTCACGCTCGGCGCCGGCGGCGGCACGCTGGATGTGGCGGCCGGCACCACGCTGCTCAACAGCGGCGTGATCGGCGGCACGGGCAGCCTGACCAAGATTGGTGGTGGCACGCTGGCCCTGACGGGCGCCAACACCTACACGGGTGGCACCACGATCAGCGCGGGCGGGGTCCGCATCGGCACCGGCACGGCCTTCGGCACCGGCACGGTGGCGCTGGCCGGCGGCACCACGCTGACAGCGGGCAATACCGGCCTCACGGTCGCCAATACTGTCCTTCTGGGTGCGCCGCAGGTGACGATCGACACGCTTGCCAATACGCTCACGCTTTCGGGCAGCGTTGGCGGCGCCGGCGGCATCATCAAGGCCGGCACCGGCACGCTGGTGCTCAGCGGTGCCAACAGCCATGCCGGTGGCACCAACCTGACCGCCGGCCAGATCACCGCAGGCAGCAACACGGCGCTGGGCGCCGGCGCGCTGACCATGGCCGATGGCACCACGCTGGCCAATGGCGGCGCCGCCGTTTCCCTGGCCAATGCCATCGCCTTGGCGGGCGCTGGTACTGTCACCATCAACAGCGGCGCTGCGCCGGCCAGCTTCACCCTGTCCGGCCCGGTCAGCGGTGCGGCCGCGGTCAACAAGACCGGCACCGGCATCCTGTCGCTGACGGGCGCCAGCACCTACACCGGCGCCACCACCGTGACGGCCGGCACGCTGAACGTCACCGGCAGCCTGGTCTCCCCGGTGCAGGTCGCGTCTGGCGCTGCCATCACCGGCACTGGCTCGGTGGGCGCGCTGGTGGTCTCGGCCGGCGCCACCATCAGCCCCGGCATGGTGGGCACCGCCAACGCAGGCACCTTGACCGTGAACGGCCCGGCTTCCCTGTTGGGCACCTACAATGTCAACATCGTCGGCGCGGCGGCCGACCGGGTGACGGCAACGGGTGACCTCACGCTGGGCGGCACGCTGGCGATCACGTCGGTCACCAACGCGGCGTTCAATGCCACCTACACGATCGCGTCGGGCGCCACCCGCACCGGCACCTTCGGCACCGTCACGGGCCTTGGCCTGTTCGGGCCGGCCTATATCACCACGGTTGAATATACCGCGACCGCGGCGCTGATCCGCACCGCGCCCAACAGCCTGGTGACCATCCTCAACCTCAATGGCGGCGGCACCGGCAACGCGCTGGCCACTGCCCAGGCCTTCGATCGGGCGGTGGCCAATGGCTTCAACCCGACGCCGTTCGTCGCCCTTTATGGCGCTGGCAGTGCACTGCCGCGCACCTTGCTGGAAATGTCGGGCGAACAGCGCGCGACCGAACGGCGGGTGATGCTGGAAACTCACCGGGTGTTCCGCGAAACCGCGCTTGATCGCCTGAACATCGGCCTGGCCTCGCTGGCCGGCCAGCAGGTCATGGCCGGTGACGAGGACTCGGGTGCCGTCACCTTCTGGCTGCGCGGCGCCGGTTCGTGGGGCACGGCCGATACCAGCGGCGCCGCCACGGGCTTCACCACGGAACAGCGCGGCATCCTGACCGGCATGGACTGGTCGCGTGACGGGCTGACCGTGGGCGCCATGTTCCACTACACCAGCACCGACATCGATTATCGCGTGCTGGGCGGCAGCTCCAACGTGGAAACGGTGGGCGGCACCTTCTATGGCGGCTATCGCGCCATCGACAAGGGCCTGGTGGCCAATGCCGGCATCAGCGTTGCCGATGCCCGCTCCAGCGGCGGCCGCGCCATCACGCTGCCGGCACTGGCCCAGACGCTGGCTGGCCGCACCCGCGGCACCACCTTCCAGGTGTTCGGCGAACTGGCCTGGGATCTGGCCGGCAATGCCAATACCCGGGTCGAGCCCTTTGCCCGTCTGACCTATGTGCAGGCAGACATGAAGCAGCTGCAGGAAACCGGCGGCATCGCCGCGCTCACCGCGGCCAAACAGACGCACGACATCGCGGTCACCAACCTCGGCCTGCGGGTCGGCACCGGCTTTGCCGATGGCAAGGTGGCCCTGAATGCCAGCGCGGCCTGGCAGCGCACGTCGGGCTCACGCGATGCGGTGACCACCATCGGCATCCCGGCGCTGGGCCAGAATGCGCTGATCCGGTCGGTGGAGCTGGATCCGGATGCAGCCTTGCTGCAGGCCGACATCGGCTTCAACCTGTCGGATCGGGCGCGCATCAACGTTGGTTATTCGGGCCTGCTCGGCAAGAACAACAGCGATCATGCCGGCCGCGCTACCCTGAGCTTCGCCTTCTGAGCGCAGCCAGCCGACGGACATGATGACCATGTGGCGGCGGTGTCCTGCGGGGCGCCGCCGCTGCAATTTCAGGGGTGGCCAATTGGCCCGCTTGCCCGGCCCCGGCGCGCTGACTATCGCAGCGGCATGAGCCAGGACGCCCTCTTCCTTTCTGACAATGCCGCCGCCCCGTGCCCCGAGGTGCTGGCGGCGATTGCGGCTGCGGCCCCGGCGCAAGCGGCAGGTTATGATGGCGATGACTGGTCGCGGCGTCTCGATGCGCTGTTCACGGGCCTGTTGGGGCGGGACTGCGCGGTGCTGCCTGTGGCGACCGGCACGGCGGCCAATGCGCTGGCTCTGGCCTGCCTGGTGCCGCCCTGGGGCGCCATCGCCTGCCACACCGAAGCCCATGTGCAGGTCGATGAATGCGGGGCGCCGGAATTCTTCACCGGCGGCGCCAAGTTGCTGCTCTGCCCCGGCGATCACGGCAAATTGACGCCCACCGGCATCGATGCGGCCCTGGCCGGCCATCGCGGCGATGTGCACCAGGTGCAGATGGCAGCCTTGACCCTCACCCAGGCCACCGAATGCGGGACCGTCTACGCGCCGGCCGAGGTGGCGGCGCTGGTCGCCCATGCCCGCAGCCGTGGCTGGCGCGTCCACATGGACGGCGCCCGCTTTGCCAACGCGGTGGCGCATCTGGGCTGCGCGCCGGCCGATCTGGTGGCCGGGATTGATGCGCTCAGCTTTGGCTGCATCAAGAATGGCGGCCTTTCGGCTGAAGCCATCGTGCTGTTCGACGTGGGCCTCGCCGATCAGCTGCGCTGGCGCCGCAAGCGAGCCGGGCAGATGCCGTCCAAGGGCCGGTTCAATGCCGCCCAGATCATCGCCATGGTCGAAGACGGCGTGTGGCTGCGCAACGCGGCGGCCGCCAACGCTGGTGCCGCCCAGCTGGCAGAGGCGGCGGCCGATCGGCTGCTGCACCCGGTGGAGGCGAATGAGGTCTTCGTCCAGTTGGCCCCCGGCGAGCCTGAGCGGCTGCGCGCGCGGGGCATCCATTTCTATGACTGGGGTGACGCCGGTTCCAACGAGGCGCGCTTCGTGGTGAGCTGGGATACCCCGGCTGCCGCCATCGATCAGCTGGCTGCAGCCCTGGCGCAGCGCGGGTGAGCCAGCCTGCAGCGACCGGCGGCCGCTTCACTGGCGAGGCGTGGTTCGCCTTCATCGCCTGCACCGTCATCTGGGGCAGCACCTGGTTCGTGATCCGCACGCAGCTTGGCGAGGTGCCGCCCAGCTGGTCGGTCACCTGGCGCTTTGCACTGGCGGCCAGCGTGATGTTCGGCCTGTGCCTGTGGCGCGGGGATTCGCTGCGCCTCACGCCCCGGCAGCATGGCTTTGCGCTGCTGGTCGCGGTCAGCCAGTTCGTGCTCAACTTCAACCTTGTCTACCGGTCCGAGCAATATCTGGCCTCTGGCCTGGTCAGCCTCACCTTTGCCTTTCTGCTGGTCACCAACACCGCCCTGTCGGTGCTGTTCCTGGGCGCGCGGGTGAGTGGGCGCTTCATCCTTGGCAGCATGGTCGGGCTGGCCGGCGTTGCCCTGCTGTTCGCGCCCGACCTTTTGGCACCGGGCGGCAACCGCGCTGGCCTTGGTCTCGCGCTGGCCTTCGGCGGGGTGCTGTCGGCCAGTGTCGCCAACGTCATGCAGGCCAGCGCCACTGGCCGGGCCATGCCGCTGGCGCCAGGGCTGGCGTGGGCCATGGCGTGGGGCGCGCTGATGGATGCGGCGCTGGCGCTGGTGGTCGCGGGGCCGCCGGTGATCGCGCTGACCCCCTCCTACCTTGCCGGCCTTGCCTATCTGGGCGTTGCCGCCTCAGCGGTGGCCTTCAGCCTCTATTACCGGCTGATCCGCGCGGTCGGGCCGGGCGCTGCGGCGTGGAACGGTGTTGTGGTGCCGGTGGTGGCGCTGGCCATCTCCACCGCGCTGGAAGGCTTTCGCTGGACCGGCACGGCGGTGGCGGGCGTGTGTCTGGCGCTGATCGGCCTTGCCATCGCGCTTTGGGCCAAGGGGCAGGGTGAGGGGCAGGGCGCGTAACTCTCCCTAGGTAACGTCCCCGATTCCGCTGGGCGCCCGACGGGCCAGAATGGCGGATGGGAGAGACGCATGTTCTTCGATCATGTCTGCCGGCAATGTGCGGTGCGCAGCAGTGCGCTGTGCGGCGTGCTGCCCGACGATGGCTTGCTGGCGCTGGCCGGGCAGGGCGTGCAGCGCAGGCTGGCCCGCGGCGAGGCGCTGGTGCGGGCTGGCGACACCACCATGCCCTCAGCCAACATCCAGCGCGGCCTCATGAAGATCTGCCAGACCAACCCGGCCGGGCAGGAAGTGATCGTCGGCCTGTTGTGGCCGGGCGACTTCATCGGTGCGCCGTTTCTGGCCGCTGCCGAGGCTGGCCACGATGTTGTGGCGCTGACGCCGGTGACGCTGTGCCAGTTCCCGACGCGGGTGATGGAGCAGGCGATCGCCGCCAACCCGGCCATGGAACGCGAACTGCTGGCCCGCACCTTGGCGGAACTGGCGCGCCTGCGGCTTCGCATCGGACACCTGGCGCGGGCGACGGCGCTGGCCCGGGTCGCCGCCTTCATCGTGGAAACGATCCAGCGCAGCGAACAGGATGGGGCGGTGACCATCATCGACCTGCCCTTGAGCCGGGGCGAGATGGCCGATCTGCTTGGCCTGACCATCGAGACGGTGAGCCGGCAGATGTCGCGGCTGAAGCAGGCCGGCGTCATCGGCCTGCCGGGCGGGCGGCAGGTCGTGATCCATGATCCCGACGCGCTGGCCGAGGCCGCCGAAGACCTGATTTGAAGGGAGACGATGTCATGAAGACTATCCTTGTGCATATCGAGGGCGACGAAGGCCAGGCGGCGCGGCTGGCAGCGGCCTTTGATCTGGCCCGCGCCTGTGGTGGCCACCTCGTCTGCCTCGCAGTGATGCCCTATGCCGCCTATGCGCTGGGCGATCCGGCGATGGGCGCCTTCCCGGTGACGACCTTGATCGATGCAGTCGAGGCGCGGCGCGCCGAGGAGCGCAAGGCGGTGGAAGCGCAATTGGCCCGCGAAGGCGTGAGCTGGGAATGGCTGTCCGCCGATGGTGACAGCGCCGATCGCCTGGTCGAGCACGCCCGCCTGGCCGACGTGGTGGTGATGAGCGCCGGGCCGTTCCAGCGCCAGGCCCAGATGGCGATGGGCATCACGGGCGATGTCGCCATCCGGTCTCCGGCACCCGTTCTGGCGGTGCCGCCGGCGGCGCGCAGCGTGAAGGTGAGCGGCCCTGTGCTCATCTGCTGGGATGGCGGCCAGGAAGCCGCCAACGCCATGAAGCGGGCGCTGCCGCTGTTGAGGCTGGCCAGTGGCGTCACGCTGCTGACCGTGGCGGAGAAGGACAGCCCCTACACGGCCCGGGCGGCCGCCGCCTTCCTGTCTCGCCACGATGTCCATGCCGACGTGGTGGAACGGGACTCGGGCGGCGCCAGCGTCGAGCAGGTGATCCGCAGCGTCGCGGCCGAACGGCAGGCCGGCCTGATCGTGCAGGGCGCCTATGGCCACAGCCGGCTGCGCCAGATGCTGTTCGGTGGCGTCACCCGCGGCCTGCTGGCCGATGCACCGTTGCCGCTGCTGCTGTCGCACTGAGCCCGCCGCTGGCCTCTGAACAGACTTTAACCTGTGACATTGTCATTGAAGAACAGGAGGTTGCAGCGATCGAGCCGGGCCAGTCCAGAATGTTGCCATCATGTATGTTGTTATCCTTGGGCATAGCTGCTGGGCTTGTTGTTCCTTAACAGCCGGGCAAGGCGGCAACCGTTCAGTGCACTCCCTGGCGTCTTCTTCAAGAGATCACCGAGGTTGGATCGCGCTTCGGCGATTGCTTCCCGTCTCCCACCCATCCTCCGGGGGGTGACGCCGGATGGCGAGACCAGCGGAAGGCCGCCGTGCCGGGCAGGCTCGGCGGCCTTCCATATTCCGCGCAGATCAGGCCAGGGGGCCGCTCAGGCCGCCTTGGTCGGCTGAACGGCCTGCGCCAGTCGCCACAGTTTCTCGGGCGTTGCCGGCATTTCCAGCTGCTGGCCGCCCAGCGCGTCGATGATGGCGTTCATCACCGACGGCATGGCGCCGATGGTGCCGGCCTCGCCGCAGCCCTTCACGCCCAGCGGATTGGTGGGCGAGGGTGTGTTGAGCGTTTCGAAGATCACCGCCGGTGGCATCATGTCGGCGCGCGGGATGCCATAGTCCATGAAGCTGCCGGTCAAGAGCTGGCCGGCATCGTCATAGACGATATTCTCGATCACCGCCTGGCCCAGCCCCTGCGCGATGCCGCCGTGGATCTGGCCTTCGACCAGCATCGGGTTCACCAGAACGCCGAAATCATCGACAAGGGCATAGCGGGTGACGGCGATGGTGCCGGTGTCGGGGTCCAGCTCCACCTCGGCGATGTGGCAGCCGTTGGGGAAGGTGGGGGCGGGCTTGTTCTCCTTCGTCTGGTAGCGGCTGCGTCCATCCAGCGCGCCCGGGTGCCGGCCGGCCAGCTCCGCCCAGCTCAGTGTCGCATTGCTGCCGCGCGCCCGGAACAGGCCATCGGCATAATCGACGTCGCTGCCAAGATCCGCGCTGGCCAGCGCGGTGCCGCGCGCGATCATGTCCTCGGCGCTGGCGAGCACGGCGCCGCCGCCGAAGGCCATCGATCGCGACCCGCCGGTGCCGCCGCCCACCTCCATGCGGGCGGTATCGCCCTGCACGATGCGGATCTGGTCCATCGGCACGCCCAGCCGCGCGCTCAGCACCTGGGCATAGGCCGTTTCATGGCCCTGGCCGTTCGATTGCGTGCCCACCGCCATCTCGATCGTGCCGTCGGCGGCCACCTTCACGTCGGCATGTTCCTCCGTGCCGCCGCCGCCGGCGATTTCCACGTAATAGGCCATGCCGCGGCCCAGCAGCCGGCCACCGGCCGCAGCCGCGGCTTTACGGGCGGGGAACCCGGCCCAATCTGCCACCTGCCTGGCGCGATCCAGCACGGCCGGGAAATTGCCGATGTCGAAGGTCAGGCCCAGCCCGTTGTCGTGCGGCAGTTCCGACGGCAGCAGCAGGTTGCGTGCCCTGATCTCGTCGACGCCGATGCCCAGTTCGCGTGCGGCGGCCTCGATCAGCCGTTCCATGATGTAGGCCGATTCCGGGCGGCCGGCGCCGCGATAGGCGTCCACCGGCGTGGTGTTGGTGACAACGCCGTGGACAAGATTGTGGATGGCCGGGATGCGATAGACGCCGCCGATGATGCGCCCGCCCGCCATCGTCTGGATCGCCGGGCCAAACTGCGCCTGGTAGGCGCCAAGGTCCGACCAGGTTTCGACCTTCAGGGCCAGGATGCGGCCCTGTGCGTCCAGCGCCAGCGCCGCCTCGCTTTCCATGGCGCGGCCGTGCGTGTCGGTCTGGAAGGCGTCGCTGCGTTCGCCCGTCCATTTCACCGGGCGCTTCAGGTGCCGGGCGGCGTGCAGGACAAGGGCATATTCCGGGTAGAGGAAGCTCTTCATGCCAAAGCCGCCGCCGACGTCGTGGGTGACGACGCGCATCTGGTCCACCGGCACGCCCAGGATATTCTTCGCCAGTTCCCGCCGCATGGACGCGACACCCTGGCTGCCGGTGGTGAGGGTGAAGCCTTCGCCTTCCGCATATTCACCCAGCGCGGCGCGCACCTCCATCGAGGAGGGTGCGACGCGGTTCTGCACGATCTTCAGCCGTGTGACATGCGCCGCCGATGCCATGGCCGCGGCGACGGCATCGGCATTGCCCACCTGCCAGTCGAACAGGCTGTTGGAGCCGGCCTGCGGCCAGATGGCCGGCGCCCCCGGCGCGATGGCGGCGGCGATGCTGGCCACCACGGGCAGCTCGGCATAATCGACGAAGATCGCCTCGGCCCCGGCGCGGGCGGCCTCGCGGCTTTCGGCCACCACGAAGGCGACGCCATCGCCCACGAAACGCACCCGGTCATCCGCCAGCAGCAGGCGCGGCGTCTTCACCTCGCCCGACAGCGGCACCAGGCAGGGCACCGGGCCGTAGGATTCGATATCCTTGTGGGTGTAGACCGCGACCACGCCGGGCACCGCGAGCGCTGCCGAGATGTCGATCTCCCTGATCTCGGCATGGGCGTAAGGGGAGCGCAGGGTGACGCCATAGAGCATGCCGGGGCGCGCCAGATCGTCGGTGTAGCGGCCCTGGCCGGTGAGCAGGCGCGCATCCTCGACGCGGGGCGTGGATTGTCCGGTGCCGAATTTCATGGGGCTCTCCTCACAGGCAGGCCAGCAGGCCGGCATGATAATCGGGATGTTTCAGCCGATAGCCAAGCTGCCTTTTCATGCGACCGTTCGCCACCCGCCGGCATTCGGCATAGAAGGCGCGGCCCATCGGGGACAGGCCGGCCTGGTCCAGCGGCACCAGCGGCGGCACGGCCACGCCGATCAGGCGCGCGGCGGCGGCGGTCACATCGCTGGCCGGGGCCGGCAGATCATCGGCAATGTTGAAGACGCCCGGCGGCCCGCCGGCCATGCTGGCCAGCACGGCGCCGGCGATGTCATCGACATGGATGCGGCTGAACACCTGGCCGGGCGCATCGATGCGGGGTGCCGAACCGGCGCGCAGCCGATCGATGGCGCTGCGGCCAGGCCCATAGATGCCGGGCAGGCGGAACACGCGGGCTTGTGGGTGCAGGGCCTGCCACGCCCTGTCAGCCGCCATGCGGCCATCACGGCGACCATATAGGGGGGCGCCTTCATCAACCCACGCGCCTTTCGTGTCACCATAGACGCCGGTGGAGGAGAGATAGCCGACCCAGCGCGCCGGCGCGGCTGCGATGGCCGCGCCATGGGCAACAAGCACCGGATCGCTGCCATCGGCAGCCGGCGGCACGGACGAGAGAATGTGCGTGGCCGACGCAATCGCCGCCGGCAGCGCCGGATCATCGAGGGTGAGCACCCCCGGCGCAGCGCGGGAGCGCACGGCGGTGATGGCAAGGCCGGCGCCGCGTGCGGCATCGGCGATGCGCGACGCGCTGTAGCCCAGGCCGAGGACGATAATGTGCATGGACCCAGCGTAGCGAGGCCGGCGGGCCGATGCCAGCGGGTCCTTGGGTTCGCTGGGTTCAAACCCTAGCGCACGTCTGGTTCGCCCAGATGTTCGGCTTTCCAGCGCATCGCGGTCATCACGCGGGTGTGGCCGCTGGGGTGATCGAAGAAGATGATCTCTTCAAGCGGCGAAGGTTCGATCTTGCGATATTGCGAGAGCTTCATGGCGATGCGGGCGAAGCTGTCGGGGGCGCGGGCGGCATTGTGGGCGAAGATATCGGCTTCCTGTTCGTTGATGCGGATGAGGCTGTTGGTGACCGGCGTCGCCACGAAGGACACCGCACTCGCCACGATGACCAGCGCCGGCAGAACGCCGGGATCGGCCATGCCGGCGATGCCCCAGTTGCCGCCCAGCCGCACCAGCAGCCACGGCGTGCCCGCCGCCACCAGCGCCAGGCTGATCGCGATGACCAGCGACATGGCGAGGATCAGCGTCCACATGTGGTTCAGCACATAATGGCCGAGTTCATGCGCCATCACCGCGCGGATCTCGTGTATGTCCTGCTTCATCAGATTGTCGTTCAGCGCGATGCGGGTGGTGCCGAACAGACCCCTGACATTGGCGGAGATGCGGTCCGATTGCCGGCTGGCATCGACCAGATACACATTGTCGGCCGGCACGCCATTGGCGCGGGCCAGCTTCAGCACCTCGGTCTTCACCGGACCTTCGGGCAGCGGCGTGTAATCGTTGAACAGCGGATCGAGATAGATCGGCGCCAGCGTGATCGTCGCCATCAGCACGGCGATGGTCAGCGCCGTGCCCCCCACCCACCAGCCGCGCGCAAAGCGGCGGATCACGGCGCTTACGCCCATCCACAGGATCGCCGCGATCAGCGTGTCGACGGCGATGCCGATCAACTGCTCGCCGCCCCATTCGGCCAGGCTCTGGTTGGACAGGCCGTAGGCATGTTCGCGCACGAATTCGGTGTAGATCGTATAGGGTGCCACGATCAGCGAGACGAGCAGCAGATAGGGCACGGCAAACAGCAGCGGTGCCAGCATCGGCCCCGTCTTGCGGCGGGCCCATGCCGACAGCCGCGCCGCCCAGCCCAGGCGCAGCACGATCAGATTGGCAACCACCGTCACCAGGAAATCCCACAGGATCAGCCAGTAGCCGCCTTCGAAATAGGCATCCGACCGGGCCCGCGCCGCGCCCTTCAGCGTGGCCATATAGGCCTGTGTCGCCAGTTCCGGATCAAATGCCATCTGGGCCTCCTGCTGGCCACCGTATTACACTAACAATACAGCAGCGCAAGTTGCGCTTGCGAATCGACGTAACGTGCGTTATGTAACGAATGTTATGCCAAGAACCGTCGATCATGCCGCCCGCCGCGACAGCCTTGCCGCCACGGCCGCCGCGGTGATTGCCGCCCACGGCGTGGCCGGCGCCTCGCTGCGCGACGTGGCGGCGGCGGGCGGCGTCACCACCGGCGCTGTCACCCATTATTTCCCCGGCCGCAGCGATCTGGTCGAAGCTGCCTATGACGCGGTGATGGAGCGGCTGCTGGCCCGGCTGGACGAGCCGGAGGATGCGCACCTGGGCCACGCCGCCCTGCTCGACACGCTGGCCTCCTACCTGCCGCATGATGCCGGCACCGAAGCCGAATGGCGGGTGTGGCTGGCCTTTTCGGCCGAAGCCATCATCAACCCCCGGCTGATGGCCCGCCATCGCGCCTATTATGCCGCGATTGCCGACCGGCTGGCGACGACCCTGTCACCGCCGCAGGCCGATCTTCTGATCGCGCTCATCGACGGGCTGGCGATTCGCATCCTGCTTGAACCTGAAGACTGGCCGGCCGCGCGGATCAGCGCCACGCTGGCCACTGCCCTGCCAATGCTTGCGTGAAGGGAGAGACGATGATGCCTGCCGTCCAGCATTTCGCCGCCGATGCCGATCCGGCCGCCATCATGGCCGCCCTGCGCCGCGATGGCGCCATCATCATCGATGGCCTGATCCCCGATGCCGACATGGCGGCGCTGGCCGACGAGATCGCGCCCTGGCTGGAGGCCACCCCCAATGGTCGCGATGATTTCACCGGCCATCTGACCACGCGCACCGGCGCGCTGGTCGCCCGGTCGCCGCGGGTGCGCGACCTTGTGATGCTCCCGCTGATCCACGCGCTGTGCGACGATCTCCTGAAGCCCTTCTGCGAGCGCTGGCAGCTGCACCTCACGCAGGCCATCCGCATCCGCCCCGGCCAGACGGCCCAGGCCATCCACCGCGACCGCTGGGCGTGGGGCACCCATCTCGCCCATGTGGAGCCGCAGTTGAACACCATCTGGGCGGTCACCGATTTCACCGCGGAAAATGGCGCCACCCAGCTGGTGCCCGGCTCATTGGACTGGCCTGACAACCGGGTGACGGAGCCGCACGAGATCGTGCCGGCGGTGATGCGGCGCGGTTCCGTGCTGGTCTATACCGGCGGGGTGTTCCACGGCGGCGGCGCGAACCGTTCTGGCGGCGACCGCATCGGTCTCAACCTCACCTACACGCTGGGCTGGCTGCGGCAGGAGGAGAACCAGTATCTCGCCTGCCCGCCGGCCATCGCGCGCACGCTCGATCCGGCGCTGCAGGCGGTGCTGGGCTATGCCATGGGCAGCTATGCGCTGGGCTATTACACGCCGCCCTTGCCGCCCGGCGAGGGGCCGGAGGTGGTGGGGCCGGAATGGGCGCTGGGCGGCGGCGACGGGCTGTCGGGCCTGTCCGATGCCGAACTGCTGGCGCGCATCACCGCCGAGGTGCGGGCCTGAGCTGGACCTGACCGGGGCCTCACCCGGCGCAATTCACCAGCTTGAAGGCGGCGGGCGGCTGGCCAACCATTCCCTCCATGCTGAGCCGGGCCGATGATTATCCCATCCACCAGACGCCGGAACCGATCGCCGTTTCGGGGACGGACCGCAATTTCTATGATCGCTATTTCTTCAGTGCACAGGCGCCCGATGGTGACGCCGTTATCGGCGTGGCGCTGGGCGTCTATCCCCACCTGAACATCATCGACTGCGCCGTCTCGGTGCTCCATGCCGGAGAGCAGCACAGCCTGTTCGCGAGCCGGGTCCTCCACGGTGAGCGCATGGACCTGCAGCTGGGACCGGTGACGCTGGAAGTGCAGGAGCCGCTGCACCGGCTGCGGCTGGCCATCACCCCGAACGCCACCGGCATATCGGGCGAAATGAGCTTCATCGGCCGTGCAGCGCCGATCCTGGAACCGCGCTTCATCCGCCGGGTTGGCACCCGCACGCTGATGGACGTGACCCGCATGACGCAGGGCGGCCAGTGGGCGGGCAAGGTGACGGTGGCCGGGGTGACGCATGATCTGGCCGGCTGGCGCGGCACGCGCGATCGCAGCTGGGGCGTGCGGCCAGTGGGCGCACCCGACAGCCAACCCGGCCAGCCCCCGGCGCCGCCGCAGTTCTTCTGGCTGTGGACGCCGACCGCCTTTGACGACTGGCACCTGTTCTTCCACTCCAACGATGATGACCATGGCCGCCCGTGGAACCGGGCCGGCGTGCTGGTGCGCCTGAAGGATGGCGCGGAATTCCCGCTGGACGATGCCCGCATGGCGCTGGCCTTCCGCCCCGGCAGCCGCCACGCCGGCGCCGCCCGGCTGGAAGCGCGCCTGCCCGATGGCCGGCCGGTGAGCGTCGATTTCACCATCGGCGCCAATTTCATGATGCGTGGGTTGGGCTATGGCCATCCGACGCGCGGGCACGGCATGTTCCAGGGCGACGGCGTGGTGGCGCACGAAGTGATCGACTTGGCCGGCGTTGATCCCGCCAACCCGATGAATGCCCACGTCCAGGGCCTGGCCGAAGCGCGCCTGGTGATCGGCAATTCTGCTCCCCTGGCGGGCCGCGGGCTGTTCGAGCAGTTGATGATCGGCCCGCACGCGCCATCGGGGTTCAAGGAGCTGTTCGACCTTGCCGGCTGAGCATCTTGCCCGCTTCCTGTCCGAACACTGGGGCGAGCCGGTCAGCATCAGTGGCCTCAAGCGGTTTCACGGCGGCTCGGCTCGGCAGACCTATCGTTTTGATGCCCACGGTGCCTCGGGCCGGCACGCGGCGCTGGTGCTGCGCCGCGACCCGCCATCGAGCCTGATCGAGACCGACCGGCTGGCCGAATATCGGGCGCTTGAATGTTTTGCGGGCTCGGACGTGCCGGTGCCGCAGCCCCTGTTCTGCGACACGGGCGCGGACAGTTTCGGCTCGCCCGGATTCCTTATGCGCGAGGTGCCGGGCGGGATGGCGGCCGGTCTGCTCGAGCCTGAACCCTATGGTGACCATGCCGCCGCCATCGGCCGGCAGTTGTTCACCGCGCTGGGCCGCATCCATGCCGAGGACCCGGCCAGGGCGACGTTGCCGGCCATCGCGCCAGGCGATGCCGCGCCGGCCCGGCTGGCGCATTGGCGCGCCGCGTTCGAGGCGGATCGCTTTCGCCCCGAACCTGTTGTCGATGCCGGTCTTGCGTGGCTGGCGGCCCACCTGCCGCCGCCGCCGCCACGCGTGGCCATTGTCCATGGTGATTACCGCTCGGGCAATTTCCTCCATGATGGCGCTGGCCGGCTGCTCGCCATTCTCGATTGGGAAATGGTGCATGCCGGCGACCCGCTTGAAGACCTGGCCTGGGCGTGCGATCCCTTGTGGTCAAACTTTTCCGGGCGGCCCGGTGCCACGCTGCCGCTGGCCGAGGCGATTGCGCTGTGGGAGGCGGCATCAGGCGAGGCGCTTGACCCGGTGCGCTGGCGCTGGTGGCGGCTGTTCGCGCAGGTGCAGGGGCTGGTGATCTGGATCAGCGCCGCGCGCGAGGTGCTGGATGGCCGCAGCCATGATCCGGTACTGATGTTCGCTGGCACCATCCCCTATCGCTTCCACACGCTCACCCTTGCGCGCGCCCTGGAGACGCTGAATTGAGCCTGCCGCTCCCCGTCCTGCTCGGTGCGCTGGCCCAGGCGCAGGCCACCGAGGTGGCGCCGGCCCTGCAACTGCTGGGCCAGCCGGGCGCGCCCGATGCCAATTATGCCGGCGGCACGGCGGCGACATCGGCGCTGATGCTGATGCTGGCGGCGGCCGAATGCGCTGCGCTTCCCATCCGCGAAGCGGCGCTGGCGGCAGCAGCGCGCCCGCTGGTGGGCGATGCGGCGACTGGCCGCGATGCCCGTGTCGCTGCCCTTGGCGCGTTGGCCAACCGTGAGGCATTGGTGCTGCTGGCCAATGCGGCCGAGGCCGAGTGGCAGAGCATCGCCGGGCCACTGGGCCTGCCGCTGCCCGTGCCGGTCGAATGATGCCAGCGATTTGAGCCAGCGCCAGAATCTGCTTTCCCTGCGCCGCCTCCTGACGCAACATCGCTGCCATGGCCGATGCCCGTACCAACCCGCCGCTCCCGCAGGTGCGGCTTGCCGATTATGCGCCGCCTGACTGGCTGGTTCCCGATGTCGAGCTTGACATCCGGCTGGATGCGGCGCGCACCATCGTCACGGCGCGGCTGCGCGTCGAGCGCAATGGCCAGCATGATCGGCCGCTCCTGCTCGACGGGCACGGGCTTGAGACCGAGAGCATCAGCATCGACGACAAGCCGGTTTCGACCTGGCCGAATGGCGACACGCTGTCCCTGGCCATCAGCGGTGACCGGGCGGTGGTGGAAACCCGCGTGGTCATTCACCCGCAGCGCAACACGCGGCTGATGGGCCTCTATGCCAGCGAGGGCAAGCTGGTGACCCAGTGCGAGGCCGAAGGCTTCCGGTCGATCACCTGGTTCCCGGACCGGCCCGACGTGCTGTCGCGCTACACGGTGCGGCTGGAGGCGGACAAGGCGCTCTATCCGGTGCTGCTGTCCAATGGTGATCGCGGCGCCGCGCATGACCTGCCGGGTGGCCGCCATGCCATCAGCTGGACCGATCCCTGGCCCAAGCCCTGTTACCTGTTCGCGCTGGTCGCCGGCAGGCTGGCGGCGCGCGAGGATGCGTTCGTCACCATGAGCGGCCGGCGGGTCCGGCTGGCGATCTGGACGGCGCCCGCCGACGTGCCGCGCTCCGCCCATGCCATGGACGCGCTGAAGGCCAGCATGGCCTGGGACGAGCGCGTTTACGGCCGCGAATATGATCTGGACGAGTTCAACATCGTGGCGGTGGCCGATTTCAACGCCGGAGCGATGGAGAACAAGGGCCTCAACATCTTCAATTCCAAGTATATCCTTGCCGATACCGAGACCGCGACCGACATGGATTTCGATGCGGTGGCCGGCGTCGTGGCGCATGAATATTTCCACAACTGGACCGGCAATCGCGTCACCTGCCGCGACTGGTTCCAGCTGTCGCTGAAGGAAGGCCTCACCGTCTATCGCGACCAGCAGTTCAGTGCCGACCAGGGCAGCGCCGCGGTTCGGCGCATCGATGACGTGCGCGCCTTGCGCGCCGTGCAGTTCCCGGAGGATGCCGGCCCGCTGGCGCACCCGATCCGGCCCGATCATTATGTCGAGATCGCCAATTTCTACACCGCCACCATCTACAACAAGGGGGCGGAGGTGATCCGCATGCTGGCCACCCTGCTGGGGGAGGCGGGCTATCGGCGCGGGGCGGATCTCTATTTCGAGCGCCATGATGGTGAGGCGGTGACCTGCGAGGACTGGCTGAAGGCCATGGAGGATGCCAATGGCGTCGATCTGTCGGCCTTTCGTCTGTGGTATGAACAGGCCGGCACGCCGCGCATTTCGGTGGAAACGCGGCAGTCGGGTGCCCGGGTCGAGGTCACCGTGCGCCAACGTGTGCCGGCCACGCCTGGGCAGCCCGACAAGCAGGCGATGCTGATGCCGTTCCGGCTGGCGCTGATCGGACGCGACAGTGGCACCCGCGTGGGCGAGGAACTGGTGGCGCGGTTGCAGGGGCCGGTGACGCATCTGACCTTCGAGGATATCGGGGAGCCGGTGCTGCCCAGTCTCAATCGCGGTTTCTCGGCGCCGGTGGTGGTCGATGCGCCGCTGGAACGCGCTGACCTGGCCTTCCTTGCCGCCCATGATGATGATCCGTTCGCCCGCTGGGAGGCGTTCCAGCAGCTGGCGCTGTCGGTGCTGGCGACCGACGATCCCGCCGATGCTCTGGTAGACGCGGTGCGCAACACCCTGGCCGACCCGGCGCTGGACGCCGCCTTCAAGGGCGAAGCGGTGCTGCTGCCCACCGAAAGCTTCATCGGCGACATGGCCGAAATGGTTGACGTGGAGGCCATCCACCGCCGCCGGGAGGCGGCTCGTGCCGCCATCGCGCGGGCGCTGGAGCCGCTTTGGTGGGAGGTCTATGACGCCCACCGCCATGCCGGGGCCGCGCAGACGCCGGAGGCCAAGGGCGCCCGCCGCCTGGCCAATGTGGCGCTGGCCTATCTCGTCACCGCCGGCACGTCGGCCGCCTTTGCCGCCGCGCGCCGCCAGTATGACAGCGCCGCCACCATGACCGACCGGATGGGCGCGCTGACCGCGCTGGTGAACAGCCCCAGCGACGAGCGAACGGCCGTGCTGGCCGATTTCCACGCCCGCTTTGCCGGCAATCACGACGTGATCGACAAATGGTTCAGCGTGCAGGCGCTGGCCAATCGGCCGGACGTGCTCGATGCCGTGAAGGCGCTGTTGGGCCATCCCGAATTCAGCCTGGCCAATCCCAATCGGTTGCGCAGCCTGGTCGGCGCCTTTGCCGCCAATCAGTGCTGGTTCCACGCCGCCGATGGCGCCGGCTATCGCCTGCTGGCCGAGCAACTGATCGCCGTCGACCGCCTCAACCCGCAGAGCGCGGCGCGGCTCGCCGTGCCGCTGGGCCGCTGGCGGCGCTTCGATGCAGCCCGCGCGCAACTGATGAAGGCCGAGCTGGAGCGCATCATCGCCGCGCCCGGCATGTCGAAGGATGTGCTGGAGATGGCGTCGCGCGCGCTGGCGTGACATGGACGGCGCGCTGCCGCTGTTTCACCACGCCGATTATGCGCCCAGCCTGCCGGCGGGGCACAGGTTCCCGATGTCGAAATATCAGGCGCTGCTCCCGGCGCTGGCCGCCGCGGGGCAGGCAGTGGAACGGCTCGACCCGCCGTTGATGCCGCCCGAATGGCTGATGGCGGTGCATGACCCGATCTATGTGGAGGCGGTGCTGGCCGCGCGCGTGCCGCCGCCCATCGAGCGGCGCATCGGCATCCCCGTCACGCCGGCCGTGGCCCGGCGCACGCGGCTGGTGGCCGGCGGCACCTTCGCCGCGGCCGTCCGCGCGCTCGAAACCGGCTGGGCGGCCAATGGTGCGGGCGGCAGCCACCATGCCGGGCCGGATGGCGGCGCCGGTTACTGCGTGACCAACGATCTGGCCATCGCTGCACAGCGGCTGGTGGCAGAAGGCCATGCCGGCTGCGTGCTGGTCGTTGATTGCGACGTGCACCAGGGCGACGGCACGGCGCTGATCATGGCCGGGCGTGCCGATGTCATCACCCTGTCGGTGCATGCCGAGAAGAACTTTCCGGCGCGCAAGGCGCGCTCCCACCTTGATGTCGGCCTGCCCGATGGCACCCGGGATGATGACTATCTGGCGGCGCTGGCACCTGCGCTGGACGCGCTGCTCATCCGCCATCGGCCGGACATCGTGCTGCACCAGGCCGGGGTTGATGTTCATGCCGATGATCGCCTGGGCCGGCTGGCGCTCAGCGATGCCGGCATTGCCGCGCGGGAGGCGCTGGTGGCGCGCGCCTGTGCGGCCGCCGGCGTGCCGATGGCGGTGACGCTGGGCGGCGGCTATGGCGATCCGGCGGTGGTGGCGGCCCGCCATGCGCTGGCGCTGATGGCCGGCTGGCAGGCGTGGTGTGCGGCAGACAGGCGCGCGGGGGAAAGCGCGCCCGCGGCCCGTATGCCGGGTGAATGAGGATGGACGCGCGCGCATCTGGCCCCGGAACGGCCGCCACATCAGTGGCGACGGCGCTGATGCTGCGCGTGGCCGACGGCGATGCGGCGGCCTTCACGGCGCTGGTGCGGCAGTTGGAACGGCCCGCCCAGGCGCTGGCGTGGCGCACGCTGATGGATCGGGCGGCGGCCGAGGACGTGTGCCAGCGGGCCTTCCTGCGCCTGTGGACGCACGCCGCCCGCTTTGATCCCGCGCGCGGCACGGCAGAGGCCTGGTTTCGCCGCATCCTCGTCAACCTGTGCCTCGATCGGCGTCGCGCCATTCGCCCGGTGCAGGCCATGGCCGACGGCTTCGACATGGCCGACCCGGCGCCGAGCCCCGAGGCGCAGGCGATTGCGGCCGACACCAGCGCGCGGGTCGAGGCGGCGATGGCGCGCCTCAATCCGCGCCAGCGCCTGGCCCTCGCGCTGTTTCACGGCGATGGGCTGAGCATGGCCGAGATCGCCGAGCAGATGGAGACGACGGCCAAGGCGGTCGAGGGATTGCTGGGCCGCGCCCGTAATGAAATGCGAACCATGATGAACGAGACGATGAACGAGACTGGCCTGTGACCGCGCTGACACCTGATGCCGCGATGGCGATCATCTCCAGCCATGGCGCCGATGCGGCGCGCTGGCCGGCCGACGTGGCGCCGGCCCTGAAGGCGCTGGCGGCCCGCGATGCGGCTGTTGCCGCCGCCCTGGCCGAAGCGCAGGCGCTGGAAGCCGATCTGGCGGGCTGGCTGGCGGTGACGCCGGCGCTGGCGGCCGTGGATGTGGCGGCGATCACCGCCCACAGGCAAGAGCAGCCGCAGGAGCAGCCGCAGGAGCAGCCGCAGGAGCAGGCCGGGCGGGCGCGGCGCAGCGCCAGCTGGCGCCCGGCGCTGGTCGCGGCCTCGCTGACCATGATGCTGGCCACGGCGGGCTGGCTCGCCATGCCTGGCGCCGGGCCGATTTCGCCTGGCGACCAATCCCCCAACACCCCTGCGCGGTCGCCGTCGGCCGTTGCAGAGGCGGACGAGACCGGCCTGGTCTTCGCCCAGGTGTTCACGCCGACGGCTGCCGAGGAAGACCTGATATGAAGACCCCCCTCAACACCCTGAGCCGCGCGCTGCTGCTGGCCACGCTGGCCGCTGGCCCGCTGCTGGCCCAGCCGGCACCGCCGGCACCGCCCGCTGCGCCCGGCATGAAGGGCGGCGAGCATGGCATGCGCCATCGCGGCCCGATGTTCCCGTCCATGAGCGAGGCTGGCCGCGCCGCCATGCGCGAGGCGATGATGGCCGGCGGTGACCGCCGCGAGACCCGCGCCCGTATCGAGGCGGCGCGCGAGAAGATGCTGGCGGCCGTGGAAGCGGATCGTTTCGATGCCGCCGCCGTCAGGCGCGCGATGGACGAGGAGCGCGCGGCGGCCGAAGCCAGCCGCCAGGCACGGCAGAGCGCCATGCTGGCCGCCCTCCAGAAGCTGAGCCCGGAAGATCGCAAGGCCTTCGCCGCCGATAGCCGCGCCATGAAGAGCCGCATGGAACAGCGCATGCAGGGCTGGCGTGAACGCATGCGCCAGCGTCGCGGTGCGCCCCCCGCCCCGCCGGCGCCGCCCACTGGCGACGCCGATCCGGCGGAATTCTGATCTGACGTCCCCCCGCCCGCCCCAGGCAGGGCGGGTCTTGATCCGTTCCGCTTCAGGCCCGCCAGCCCGTCTGGCGGGCCACTTCGTTCCACACCAGTTCGCCCAGCCGCCGCGTGACGGGCCCGGGGCTGCCGCTGGCGACCTTCTGGCCATCGATGGCGACCACCGGCAGGATCGGTGCGGTGGTGGAGGTGAGGAAGGCTTCATCTGCACCCAGCGCCTCGGCCAGGGTGAAGGGGCGTTCTTCCACCACCATCTGCGCCGCCGACGCCAGCCGGATCAGGCTGTCGCGCGCGATGCCGGGCAGGATGCTGTTACCGGTGGGGTGGGTGATGATGCGCCCGTCCTTGACGATCCAGGCATTGGTGCTGCTGCCTTCGCGCACCGTCTCGCCGCTCACCAGCCAGGCTTCGAAGGCGCCGGCTTCGCGTGCCGCCTGCTTGGCGAGCACGTTGGGAAGCAGACCGGTCGTCTTGATGTCGACCCGGCCCCAGCGGTTGTCAGCCTGCGTGATGATCTTGATGCCGCTCTCGAGCTGGCGGATGCGCTGGGCGAAATCGAACCGGCGCACGGTCATGACCAGATTGGCCGGCGCATCACCGGGGAAGGCGTGATCGCGTTTGGCGGTGCCACGGCTCACCTGCATGTAGATGATGCACTCGCTGTGGCCGTTGGCGGCGATCAGCCGCCGCGCCTGCAGGGTGAGCGGGCCATCGGCGATGCCCAGACTGATGCCCAGCTCATCGAGGTTGCGGCGCAGGCGGACAAGATGCGGCTGCCAATCGAGGATCTGACCGTTCATCACCGCGCACACTTCATAGACGGCGTCGCCGAACTGGGTGCCGCGATCTTCCACATGCAGGCTGGCATCGGCCAGCGGCAGGATGCGTCCGTTCACATAGGCCAGTTGCGGCATGGTGTTGCGTCCCCGTTGTGCGCGCGTGACTTCGCGCGGCTCTGGCACTAGCGGCAGGCGCTCCATCCTGTCGAGAGGCCGTTCATGACCACCCAGCTTGTCTGGTTCCGCAACGATCTGCGCCTGGCCGATCATGCCGCGCTGATCGCTGCTGCCGAACGGGGCCCGGTGGCGGCGCTGTTCGTGCTGGATGACGAGACGCCGGGGCACTGGCGCATGGGCGCGGCGCAGCGCTGGTGGCTGCATCACAGCCTGGCCAGCCTGGCGCGCGGCATCGGCGAACGCGGTGGCCGGCTGGTCCTGCGGCGGGGCCGCGCCGGGCCCATCGTGCGGGCGCTGGCGGCGCAGTTGCAGGCCGATGTGCACACCATCGTCCACCACGAACCCTGGGCGGCGGTGCAGGAGGACGAGGCCGGCACCATCATCCGCCATCATGGTGCCACGCTGGCGCCGCCCGCCAGCGTGCTGTCCGGCACCGGCGGGCGCTATCGCATCTTCACACCGTGGTGGAAGAAGCTGCTGGAACAGATGCCGCCGCCCCGCCCGCGCCCGGTGCCCAATGTGCGCTGGGCCGATGTGTTGGGCGTGGCCAGCGATGATCTGGGCAGCTGGGGCCTGCTGCCAACCGCGCCAGACTGGTCGGGTGGCTTTGCCGGCTGGCAACCGGGCGAGGCGGGTGCCGCGGCACGGCTGGCGGACTTCGCGCGCCGGGTCGCCCGCTATGACGACACGCGCAACCTGCCGGCGGTCGAAGGCACGTCGCGCCTGTCCCCGCACCTGGCGCTGGGCGAAGTGTCGCCGGCAGCGGCGTGGCACGCCATCGCCGATGCAGTGGGGGAGGCGGTGGCCGAGCCGTGGCTGCGCGAGCTGGGCTGGCGCGACTTTTCCGCCAACATCATCGACCAGTTTCCCGATCATGGCGATGCGCCCAATCGTGAAGCGTTCGCCTGCTTCCCGTTCCGCGACGATCCCGCCGGCCTGAAGGCCTGGGAAAAGGGCGAGACCGGCTATCCCATCGTTGATGCCGGCATGCGGCAATTGTGGGCGACGGGGTGGATGCACAACCGGGTGCGGATGATCACCGCCAGCTTCCTGGTGAAGCATCAGCTGATCGACTGGCGCCACGGCGAACGCTGGTTCTGGGACACGCTGCTCGACGCCGACTATGGCAACAACGCGCAAGGGTGGCAGTGGGTGATGGGATCGGGCGTCGACTCCTCACCGTTCAATCGCATCTTCGCGCCGGTGGGGCAGAGCGCGAAGTTCGCGGCGGCCGACTATATCCGCCGCTGGGTGCCGGAACTGGCGAGACTGCCGGACGAGGCCATCCACGCGCCGTGGGAGGCGGGGGTGGCGCTCGTCCGCGCCGGGGTGACGCTGGGGCGCGATTATCCCCAGCCCATCGTGGGCCATGAGGCCGCCCGCGCCCGCGCGCTGCAGGCGTTTGCAGCCATCAAGGCGGGTTAAGCCAGATCGAACACCAGCGCTTCGGCGCCGTCTTCGGACGACAGCGCCAGTGACGCCGCGTCCTTGACGGCAAGGCCGTCGCCCTGGCGCAGTTCGTGGCCATCGACGACCATGGTGCCGCGCGCCACCTGCACCCAGGCGTGGCCGCGGGTGATGGGGGCGTCGAGCGTGCCGCCCGGCGCCAGCATGGCGCGGGCGATGCTGGCATCACTGTGGATGGTCACGGCCGCATCGGGCGCATCGGGCGCGGCCACGATGTCGAGCCGGGATTCGCCGTCTGCCACTGCCGGCAGCGTCTTCTGCTCGTAACCGGGCGCGATGCCGCGCTGGTTGGGCAACAGCCAGATCTGCAGCAGATGCACCTCGTCGGTGGGGCTGGCGTTGAACTCGCTGTGGCGGATGCCGGTGCCGGCGCTCATGCGCTGGGCCTCGCCGGGGCGGATGACCGCCCCGCTGCCGATGCTGTCACGATGTTCGAGCGCGCCATCGAGGATGTAGGTGACGATCTCCATATTGTCGTGGCCGTGGGTCGGGAAACCGCCGCCGCCGGCGATGCGGTCCTCGTTGATGACGCGCAGGGCGCGGAATCCCATGATGCGCGGGTCATAATATTGGCCAAACGAAAAGCTGTGTTTCGCCTTCAGCCAGCCGTGATCGGCCTGGCCGCGCTCTTCGGACTTGCGGTGCAGATAGGTGGGCATGTTCGTGTCTCCCGCTGGAGTGTGTGGCGGCGATATGGGGTGTCGGTCGGTGGCTGCCAGATGCGAGTCTGTCGCAGCAGCCATATCAATAGGGAATGACCTCACCCTGCCAGTCCACCAGCAGGCCTGATTGGGCCGGGGTCGCGGCATCGATCACATTGAGCAGGTGACGCACGCTTTCCTCGGGCGTGAACAAGGTCTTCACGCCCTTCTGGAACGGCTTGGACAGGCCGCTGTCCACCGTGCCGGGGTGCAGCGCGAGCAGGATCTGGTCGGGGTTCCGCCGGGCCTGCTCGATGGCCATGGTGCGAATGAGCTGGTTCAAGGCCGCCTTCGAAGCGCGATAGCTGTGCCAGCCGCCCAGCCGGTTGTCGGCAATGGAGCCGACACGCGCCGACAAGGCGGCGAACACGGTCTTGCGGCCTTTCGGCATCAACGGCAGCAAGGCGCGGGCGACGAGTGCCGGGCCAATGGTGTTGATGGCAAAGGCGGTGGCCATCGCCTGGGCCGAAAGCTGGTTGTTGGCCTTTTCCGGGCCGAGGCCCTGCCCGTGCAGCAGGCCGGTGGCAATGATGACGAGATCGGGCGGGGCGGGCAGCGCACTGGCAGCCCGGTCGATGCTGGCCGGATCGGTCAGGTCAACGCCGGTACGGCGGCTCCAGCGCGTGACGCGGGCGCGGTCCTGTTCGAGGAGATCGGCGAAGGCGCTGCCGATGCCGCCGCTGGCACCAACGACAACCGCCTGCAGCTGTGGCGGAAAGCTGGAGAGAAGGGTCATGCCCGAGGCTTAGCGCGTGTGCCTGGCGCACGCAGGGGCCGCGTGGTCGCAGCCGCTCACTCCTTCTCCATCGTGCACTGCAGCGGGTGCTGGTGCTGGCGGGCAAAATCGATGACCTGGTTCACCTTGGTCTCGGCCACTTCATAGGTGAAGATGCCGCACACGCCGACGCCACGCTGATGCACGTGCAGCATCACGCGGGTCGCGTCCTCGATCGTCATCTTGAAGAAGCGCTGCAGGGTGAGGACGACGAATTCCATCGGCGTGTAATCGTCGTTCAGCATCAGCACCTTGTACAGCGACGGCTTTGCGGTCTTGCTGTCCGGCCTGGTGGCAAGCCCCACGCCGGCACCGCGGCCGCCGCTGCCACCAGCGTCGCCGTCATCGTCGCTCATCCACTCACGCTGGGGTGCGCTGCTCATCAGGTTCGGCTCGGATGGAAAGGGGACCAATTCCACCCTGTATAGCAAAAAACCGGCCAGAAAAAAGGGGCGGCCGACCCTGCGGCCGCCGCCCCCTTACGCCAATCGAACGGAAAGGCTTACTTGACGGTCCAGGCCGCCTTAAGCTTGTCGGTGGCGACCGCGACCTGGTTCTGCACCGGCTCCATCACGTCGCCGGCGAGCTTGACCATCATCTCGGTCAGCTTGCCGTACTGGGCCACGGCCTCGTCGAACTGCGCCTTGGCGAAGTCGCTCTGCAACTGCATGAGTTCGTTCGGGGTCTTGGCGGCCGACAGGCCCTTGACCATGGCGGTGGTGTCTTCGAACGACTTCTTGCTGACTTCGGTCAGGTGGGTCATCACCTGCTCGACACCGGCGGTGGCAACCTTGGCCGACGCGATCAGCGCGTCGATATGGGCACGGCTCATCTCGGTCAGTTCGTCGAGGCTCTTCATGCTGGCTTCGACTGCTTCCTTCGACTTGGCGGCAACCTGCTCCATCGCGGCCTTGCCGTTGTTGACGGCGGCTTCGGTCTGGGCGTTCAGGGTTTCGACGGTGGTGCGGACGGCTTCGGTGGTGGTTTCAAAGGCGGTGGCCATGATCGGCTCCTTGGCATTGAGGGTGGGCAAGAGGGTGGTGAACGGCAGGATCGCAGCGGTCGCTGCGGGCGTCTCGACCACCGGTTCAACCACCTCGGCGGCCGGCTCCGGGGCAACCACAGGGGTAACCGGGGCTTGATCCGCTTCCGGCAGGGAAGCAATGGTCTGGGCGTCAGCCTTCGCGGCCGCTGGCTTCGTCACCGACGCCTTCCTTGCCGGCGCACGCTTGGCGGCAGGCTTGGACTTGGCGGCAGGCAACTTGGCAGACATCGGCATCTCCGGCTTTGCTGCGATGCAACATAAGCCAGCTTGCCGCCGGTTTCAAGGGCAGATTTGTTGCAGTGCAGCAAATGGCGGAACCGGGGACTGGAGCACCCCGTTCAGGCTTCCCCGTTCAGGCTTCCCCGGTCATGCTTCCCACGTCAGGCCGGTCGGGGTCGTGGCCAGTCGCTTGCCGGCGCGGGCGGCCGCCTCCATCAGCATGGCGGCAACCGATCCACGGTTGCAGGTGGGTGCAGCGCCGGTGAACACGGCCGCCACCGGGTCGGGCCAGGTACACGACGGCGCCACTGAAACGCCCTTCTGGTCCACGGCCAGCGGCCGTGTGCGATTGAGATCGGCGACCAGCATGATGCAGCCGGCGATCAGCGTGGCCATCCCGCCGGTGGCATCGCCCTCCCAGCTCCAGTCGACACTCGTGCTGTCCAGCCCTTCCTTCACCAGCTTTTCAAGCTGCCCGCCGGCCATGTCCGATTCGGCAGCGCCCAGCGCCAGGCGCACCAGCCGTAGCCGCGCGGTCAGCCGCTTGGCGCCAAAGCGGATCAGCTCGTTGATCTCGGTATCGGGTGTATCGTCCAGCAGTTCGCTGGCCGTCATCACGCTGGCGATTGGCGTCGCCAGATCATGGCACAGCCAGCGCACCAGATAATGTGTCACATCACTCATCAGCCAAGCCCCCAAAACCCTGCCAACCGCGCGTTCCTCATCGACTCGGCGCCCTCACGCCATGTCGGCAGTTGCAATACCCTGCGGCCTTGCATCATCGGGCCCATTGTCGCGCGCGACAAGCCCCAGCGCAATCAACCGCCCATCGCCATCCTGCGCCAGTTCAAAGCTCACCCGCTGGCCCGGCAGCAGCCGGCCAAGACCCGCCGCCGTCACCGCGCTCATGTGGACGAACACATCGCGCGGGCCAAGATCGGGGGTGATGAAGCCATAGCCCTTCTTGCCATCAAACCATTTCACCGCGCCGCTGGCCATCAGATGATCTCCAGCGCAACCGGTACGAAGCCGGCGGGGTGCTGGTTGCGATGTTCGGCGCGCCAGGCAGAAATCTGCGTGCCTGCGATGATCAGCCAGATGGCGCCATTGTCGGTGGCGCGGGCGACGTCGCGCCGCGACGGTTCGCGCCGGCCATTGGGGTGGCTGTGCCAATGACCGATGACCCGGCGGCCGGCGCCGCGTGCGCTGCGGTGGGTGGCCAGCAAGGTCGCCGGATCAATCTCGAAACTGCGCAGCGGATCGCGGGCGACGTTGCGCGCCGGGACCAGTTCCTGCACCACGCCATCGCGGCCCAGGATCAGGCCGCAGCATTCGGCCGGGGCCGCCTGCGCCGCTTCGTCGAGGAGAAATTGCCGCTGACCGCTTGATAATCTGAGCGTCATGCCAACATGGCTAGGCCATGATTGGGGAAAAGTCGATTGCCATCAACCTGGGCGCCGATGCGGCCGGGCAGCGTCTCGACAAGGCGCTGGCGGCGGCCCTGCCAACCATGAGCCGCGAACGGCTGAAGACGCTGGTGCAGGGCGGCCGGCTGAGCGGCGTCGCCGGCGTGATCTGGGACCCGGCGACCAAGGTGAAGGGCGGCGAGGCGCTCACCCTCGTGGTGCCGGCCCCGCGCCCGGCCGGCAATGAAGCGCAGGATATCCCGCTCACCATCGTCTTTGAAGACGCGCATCTGCTGGTCGTGGACAAGCCGGCTGGCCTTGTCGTGCATCCGGCCGCCGGCAACCTGGATGGCACGCTGGTCAACGCGCTGCTGCATCATTGCGCCGGGCGGCTTTCCGGCATCGGCGGTGTTGCCCGCCCCGGCATCGTCCACCGCATCGACAAGGACACGTCGGGCCTCTTGGTGGTGGCCAAGACCGATCCGGCGCATGAGGGCCTGGCCGCCCAGTTTGCCCGCCACAGCGTGGAACGGCGCTACACCGCCATCGTCGCCGGGGTGCCGGTGCCGCCGGCGGGGCGGATCGAGGGCGCGCTGGCCCGCAGCACCGCCAACCGCCAGAAGATGGCGATCGTCGGCGCCGGGCGCGGCAAGCATGCCGTGACCCATTATCGCACCGTCCAGGCCTTTGCTGGCGCCGCACAGGTGGAATGCCGGCTGGAAACCGGCCGCACCCACCAGATCCGCGTCCACATGGCCTCGATCGGCCATGCGCTGCTGGGCGATGGCGTCTATGGCCGGACGCCGGGCAGGCTGGCGCCGCTGCTTAAGGGCCTTCACTTTTTGCGGCAGGCCCTGCACGCCGCGACGCTGGGCTTTCAGCATCCGGTCACCCAAGAATTTCTATCGTTCGAATCGCCGCTGCCAGCCGATATGCTGGCGCTGATCGATGGCCTTGCCGCCATCACGGAGTGACCTGATGACGACGAACCTGCCCGCCACCAAGCCCGCCAGCATCCCCGCTCTGGGGTCCGAAGCGGGGCTGAACCGCTATCTGGCGGAAATCCGCAAGTTCCCGCTGCTGTCGCCAGAGCAGGAATATATGCTGGCCAAGCGCTGGCAGGCCCACCAGGACCCGGAGGCCGCCACCAGGCTGGTGACCAGCCATCTGCGGCTGGTGGCGCGCATCGCCATGGGCTATCGCGGCTATGGCCTGCCGGTGAACGAGCTGATTGCCGAGGGCAACATCGGCCTGATGCAGGGCGTCAAGAAATTCGATCCGGAAAAGGGCTTCCGCCTCGCCACCTATGCGATGTGGTGGATCAAGGCAGCGATTCAGGAATATATCCTGCGCAGCTGGTCGTTGGTGAAGATCGGCACCACCGCCGCCCAGAAGAAGCTGTTCTTCAACCTGCGGCGCCTGAAGGGCAAGATCGGTGCGGTGGAGGAGGGCGATCTCAAGCCCGAGGACGTGAAGCAGATCGCCACCACGCTGGGCGTTGCCGAGGACGAGGTCGTCTCCATGAACCGGCGCATGGGCATGGGTGGCGATGCCAGCCTCAACAGCCCGTTGCGCGAGGAGGGCGAGGGCCAGTGGCAGGATTGGCTGGCCGACGATGCGCCGCTGGCCGACGAGCTGCTGGCTGACGACGAGGAGCGCAGCCAGCGCCATGAACTGCTGGTGGAGGCGATGGCGACGCTCAACGAGCGCGAGCGTGATATCCTCACCCGCCGGCGCCTGATCGATGAACCGGAAACGCTGGAGGAACTGTCCCAGCGTTACGACATCAGCCGCGAACGCGTGCGCCAGATCGAGGTGCGTGCCTTCGAGAAGCTGGCCAAGGCGATGCAGAGCGCGGCCAGCGAGCGGCGGCTGTTGCCCGAACAGGTGTGAGCGGCCGCCCAGGTCTGACCGGTCTGGCCTGACAACAGCTGATTGACGGCAGCGCACAGGCCGGCCAAAGCTGCGCCATGGCCCGCATTGCCGCATTCATCCGGTCGGTCATTCAGTCCCTTGTCCGCTGGATCACGCGGGCGGCTCTGCTCTTCATCGTCATCAGCATCCTGTGGGTGGTGGCCTATCGCTTCTTCCCGCCGCCGCTCACCTTCATGATGGCGCGCGATGCCTTTTCCGGCCAGCATGTCGAAAAGGCATGGGTGCCGATGCCGATCATGGCGCGCAGCCTGCCGCGCGCGGTGATCGGCGCGGAGGACGCGAATTTCTGTTCCCATCACGGTTTTGACTTGGATGCCATCAGGAAGGCGGCCGAGGCAAATCTGGAAGGGCGAAAGCTGCGCGGCGGCTCCACCATCAGCCAGCAGACGGCCAAGAATGTCTTCCTGTGGCCGCAGCGATCCTGGCTTCGGAAGGGCCTTGAAAGCTGGTTCACCGGCCTGATCGAGCTGTTCTGGGGCAAGCCCCGGATCATGGAAGTCTATCTGAACGTCGTCGAGATGGGCCCCGGCATCTATGGCATGGCCGCGGCCAGCGACCATTATTTCGGCGCGCGCGTCGACCGGATCAGCAATGCCCAGGCGGCCCGGCTGGCGGCCATCCTGCCGCAGCCGATCAAGCGCAGCGTGAACAAGCCATCGAAATCGACCCGCCGCTATGCAAGGCGGATCGAGAAGCGCGTGCGCGTGGTGGCTCGCGAGGGGATTGACGACTGCCTCTGGAACTGACGGCTGCTGAACCGAGGGTTGTGGAACTGAAGCGGCGGTTCAGCCGTTCGGCACGACCAGATATTTCTGCCCGGTCGCCCGGCGATACCAGCCAGCGACATTGCCCGGCGCCAGCATCTCTTCCAGCGACACGCGGTGGCTGTAGTGGCTGGCAAAGGTGGTGGTCAGCTCATCGGCCACGCGGCGCTTCAGCCGGGCAAAGGTCTCGGGCCCGAAGGTGCGCATGCGCGGGAACAGCAGCCAGCCGCCCATCGCCCAGGCCATGCCGAAGCCGCGCGTGAACGTCGTGGGTGACAGGTCGAGCCCGCCATAGATGTAAACCTGCTTCAGCACTTCCGAGCCATAGCGGCTGTAGCCGCCGGCGCGGGCGTTGATGGCAGCTTCCATGGCGGTGAGGATCTGCCCGGCGAGCGGCCCGCCGCCAATGGCATCAAAGGCCAGCGTGGCGCCGGTTTCGGTGCAGGCGGCGATCAGCTGGGCCATGAAGTCCGGCGCGCTTGCGTCGAGCACGTGGACGGCGCCGATGCCCTTCAAAAGCGCCACCTGCTCGGCCGAACGCACGATGTTGATCAGCGGGATGCCATCGGCGGCGCAGATCTTCACCAGCATCTGCCCCAGGTTGGAGGCCGCGGCGGTGTGGATGATGGCGCCGTGGCCCTCGGCCCGCATCGTCTCGACAAAGCCCAGCGCCGTGAGCGGATTGACGAAGCAGGACGCGCCCTCTTCGGCCGTCGCGCCATCGGGCAGCAGCAGCGCCTCATCGGCCTTCACGACGCGATAATCGGCATAGGTCGCACCGCCGATGATGGCCACCTTGCGCCCCACCAGATGCTCCGCCCCGCTGCCGGCCGCCACGATGGTGCCGGCGCCTTCGTTGCCGCACGGCATCGCCTGGCCAACACGCGCGGCCATCGCGCGCATGCCGGCCGGCGGCACCGGGGCCTTGATGCCGCCGGGGATGGCCGTCATCCCGCCAAGGTCGGCCGCGCCCGTGAGGAGCCCGATGTCGGACGGGTTGATCGGTGCGGCTTCGATGCGCAGCTTGATCTCGCCGGGGCCAGGCTGCGGTTCAGACACCTCGGCGATGGCAAGGACGAGTTCGCCGGTGGCGGTGATGGTCGACTGGATCTGGCGCATCATTGGTCCCTTCAGAAATCCGGCAGCTTGAAGCCCGGCGGCAGCTGCATGCCGGCGGTCAGCTTGCCCATCTCAGCACTGCCCGCCTGGTCGGCCTTGGCCTTGGCGTCGTTGAAGGCGGCCACGATCAGGTCTTCCAGCATCTCGCGGCTGTCGGGCGTGAGCAGCGAGGGGTCGATGGCAACGCCGCGCACGGCGCCGCGCGCCGTGGCCCGCACCTTGACCATGCCGCCGCCCGACGAACCTTCCACCTCGATCCGGTCCAGCTGCTCCTGCGCGCGGGCCATCTGTTCCTGCACGTTGCGGGCGGCTTTCATCAGTTCGTCAAGGCTGGGCATCGTCTGTCTCTCAGGCGGTCTGGGGAAGGGGGTTCAACTCGGCGTCGGGAAAGGCCTCCAGGAGCGCCGCGACGGTGGGATCGGCGCGCATCTCGGCCTCCAGCGCGCCCAGCCGCCCCAGTTCCATCTCGCGCAGCGTCGGCTGGCCGCCATCGGCCTGCCAGTCGATCTGCCAGCGCTGGCCGGTCCATTCATCCAGGCAGCGGGTAATGGCCAGCGGCACGTCCTTGGGCAGGCCGCGCGCCGCCAGCACAAGCTGCGGCGGGGCAAAGCGCACCAGGCGCACATCGTCGTGGAGATAGTGCGCCAGCCGTGCTTCCCGCTGCTCGCGGAACAGCGCGACCAGGCTTTCGAAATTGCCCGGTATTGCACCGGGCGGTGGCGGCGGGACAGCGGCGCTGGTCAGGGTGGCCGTGGGCGCCACGGTGGGTGCGGAAGGGGCAGATGGCGCCGCCGCCGTGCCTGCACCCTGTTCCCGGATCTGCTTCACCAACCTGGCCGGATCCGGCAGGTCGGCGGCGTGGCACAGGCGCAGCAAGGCCATTTCGGCGGCCTGCAGCGGCACCGGCGCAGCTTCCACCTCGGCAAGGCCCTTCAGCAGCAGCTGCCACAGCATGGACAGGCGCGGGAAATCCAGCCGGCTGGCCCAATCATCCAGCGCCGCCTGTTCCTCGGCCGACAGCGCCGGATCGCGGCGCGGCGCCATGCGCTGGCGGGTGATGCCATGCACCAGCGCCAGCAGCTCGCGCAGCAGCTGGGCCGGATCGACACCCAGGTCATAATGGCGGGCCACCGCGTCCAGCATCGCCGGCACTTCGCCGGCGAGGACATGGCCGAGCAGCGCGCGCACGGCGCCCTTGTCAGCCAGGCCCAGCATGTCGCGCACCGCATCGGCCGTGATCGTCTCACCCGAATGGGCAATCGCCTGATCAAGGATGGACAGGCCATCACGCACGCTGCCTTCGGCGGCCTGGGCGACGATGGCGACGGCGTCTGGCTCGGCGGTCACGCCTTCCCTGGACAGGATGTCGGCGAAGTGCGCCGCCAGCGTGTCAGCCGGGATGCGCTTCAGGTCAAAGCGCTGGCAGCGCGACAGGATGGTCGCCGGCACCTTCTGCACTTCGGTGGTGGCCAGGATGAACTTCACGTTGGGCGGGGGTTCTTCCAGGGTCTTCAACAGCGCGTTGAAGGCGTTCTTGGACAGCATGTGGACTTCATCGATGATGTGGATCTTGAAGCGCGCCGACACAGCGGCATAACGCACGCCCTCGATGATCTCGCGCACGTCATCCACGCTGGTGTTGGACGCCGCGTCCATTTCCACCACGTCGATATGGCGCCCGGCGGCGATGGCCACGCAGGCCTCGCACTGTCCGCAGGGGGATATGGTGGGGCCGCCCTGGCCATCCGGGCCGATGCAGTTGAGCGCCTTGGCAATGATGCGCGCCGTGCTGGTCTTGCCCACCCCGCGCACCCCGGTCAGCAGCCAGGCCTGCGCCAGCCGCCCGCGCGCGATGGCGTTGGCCAGCGTCTGCACCATCGCTGCCTGCCCCAGCAGCGAGTCGAAGCTGGCCGGGCGATACTTGCGCGCCAGCACGCGCGAGGCCGGTGGCGCGGCGGGCGGCGGCTCCATGCCGGGGAAGGCCATTTCGGATTCGTCAGACATTGCCGGCCTTGTAGCCGCTGGCCGGCAGGCCGTCACGGGCTGATCGCGGCGGCTTCGCCTACTCGGCCCGGATGTACACGCGCACGTCGCGCTCCTCGGCAAATTCGCCGCGGGCCCGATATTCGAACCAGGTCACGCCCTGGAAGCCGCCTGCAACGGTGATGCTGATGTCATCACCGCTGCGGACAACCGTGAGATTGGCCTGGTTGACGGCCGGCACGCTGACAGAGAGCAGGGTCGAGAAGAGGCGCAGTTCGCCCTGGCCAGTGCCTTGGCCAGCGAACTGCAGATCATTGCCCGTGAGCCGATCGGACGTGATGTCGAGCCTGCTGCCCGGCGCCATCACCACGAAATCCGGCTGCGGCTGGAACAGGCCGGTGGCGTTGTACCCGGGTGTGTCCCGATAGGCCTGCACGGCCGCGGCCGCGGTGCCCGGCGTCGTGGCCATGGCAGCGGCCGACGTGGCGGCATCGTTGTTGAAGGCGACCCGCGCGACGGCGGGTATCAGATAGCCGCGAATGCCCATCAGATAGGCCTTGCGCAGGTCCAGGCGATCCGGGCGCACACCGATGGCCGTGGCATAATTGCTGATCAGGTGCGCAATCGCCTCCACCGTGGCAGGGCTCAGTGTGACCGCCAATGACGGGAAGCGGGCATTGTAGGATGCAAGATGGCACTGGACGATGGGCAGGAGGCGATTGTTCAGGAAGATGGTGTCAGGGGCAGCATCGCGCAGGCAGGTGTCGCCCTCGCCACTCGCCAGGGCACTGGAACTGGAACGCACGGTGATATCCGGGCCGAAGCGGCTGGTCATCGCCAGCAGCCCGTTGGCCAGCGCCAGCGCCCGCAGATTTGCCTCGATCATGCGGGTGGCATCGATCTGGCGCAGCGTGTCGGTCGATTCCAGCTCGGCAATGGCATCATAGCGTGCCAGATCGGGATCCACGTCCATCCTGAACGGCGTGAAATTGCCGCCAAGCTGCTTGAGACCGAACTGGGTCTTCAGTTTTTCCTGATCGGTGCCGCTGGCCAGCAGCAGCGAGGTGAGCGGTGTGACCATCCGGGCATAGTCGGGCGCGACCATGGTGATGGACAGGCCCGTCTCGTGATCAATGCCCCCGAACGATTTGAAGCGATCGGCATTGTCGCGCAAAATGTCCTGAAGGGTCCCGGAGTTGGGAGACACAATGCCCTGCGCAAAGCCGGGAAAATAGCGGCCATCGCGCGCGGTGAACCCGATGGCGGTAAAGCCGGTCAGCTCGCGGGTGGGATAGAATGTGATCCGTCCGACAGTGGCCGAACTGCCGTAGAAGCGGGCCGTGGCGGTGGGGGCCACCGGCGGGGTGGGTGTTGGGGTGGGTGTTGGGGCGGGTGTTGGGGCGGGGGTCGACACCGGCGGCGCACCGCCGCTGCCACTGCTGCCACCCCCGCCGCAGCCTGAAAGGGCAATTGCAGCTACAGTAACAAGCAAGAAACTGGCTCTGGCAGCGCTCATGAAGGGAAAGGCCCTGTGTAAATAGAAGATCTTTATTTGGATGCACTTGGGGATTGTACAAGTCAATGGCATCATGTGGCTAAATTTACACTTGGCGCCTTGCAACAGTAAGGCCTCTATTGCGTTCGGCTTTGTTTCTCTCCTGCGGCCATGGGCCGCCGCCGCAAGCGGCCTTGCGCTTTTGCGCCGTCAGGGCCATATGCGCTGTGGGAGCCGGGCGGACAGAGCGCTCGCCAACCCGGTCAGGTCCGGAAGGAAGCAGCCGTAACGAACCCGCTTTGGGTCGTTCCCGGCTCCCACCTCTCAACAGCCTAGTTGTTCTGGAGCCTAGTTGTTCTGGAGCCTAGTTGTTCTGGGTATCCAGGATGGTCTGCCCGCGCCCGGTGCTGCCTGAAAGGATGCCGGCATCGGTGGCCAGCACCGTGGTGCCTTCACCGATGATGGCGTTCAACTTCTCGCGGAAGGCGGGCGGCACAAGGATGGCGTTCAGCGCATCGGTTTCGACATGCTGGCCGTCGCGGGCTTCGTATCCGGGCAGTCCGATGTAGATCCAGCGCGGCACGCCGGCCGCATCACGGCCGGCAAACTGCACCGCGCGCGTGCCGATGTCGTAACCGTCCGGCACGCCGATGCGGCTGCGGCCGATTTCCACGCCGCCGCGGTGCACGATCAACTTGCGGCTGTTGGTGGACACAACGATGGTCACCGGGCCTTCGGCTGATTTTTCCGGCTGCCAGCGCCACGCTGATCCGCGCTCCAGCGATCGGGTTGTGGCCGGATCGAAGCTGCCCTTTGGTGTGGCTGGCGCCAGCACGGCGGCATCGGTCACCTGTTCCGGCGTCACCTCCTGATCGACGATGGCCACCGTCATGCCCATCGGCGTTTCGGCGAACAGCGCCTGCGCGAAACTGTAGGGCAGGCGCACGCAGCCAGCGCTCGCCGGATAGCCGGGCAGGCGGCCGGCGTGCAGCGCGATGCCATCCCAGGTCAGCCGCTGCATGTAGGGCATCGGCGTCTTGTAGATGCTGCTGGTGTGCTTGGCGCGCTTCTGCAGGATCTGGAACACGCCGGTGGGCGTCTTCTTGCCGGGCCGGCCCGTGGAAACGGTGGACGTGCCGATGCGCACCCCGTTGCGATAGACATGGGCGCGCTGCGTCTTGATGTTGACCAGCATCAGCATGGGCCCGGATGGCGCCACGGCGGGCTGGAACACCCATTCGCCCGGCTTCAGCGTCGTGACATCGGTGTCGAACGGCAGCGACTGCGCGGCGCCCTGGGCAAGGGCCGGCACGGCCCAGAGTGCAGTGCCGAGTGCGGCGTAGTGGGCGGTAAACAGGGCGACGGACAGGGCAGGGGCGATACGGCGCATGGCGACACTCGGCTGAGGGAAAGTGCGCACCATTGCTGAACCGCCGGCGGCGTCAAGCCTTGCGCTGCCAGCCGCGCATCAGCGGCTGTTGTCCACCACGGCGCGCGGCATTTTCACATCGAGGCTCTTGATATCGGGCGTCAACAGGATCTGGCAGGCCAGCCGGCTCTGGCGGTTGGCGCCGGCGGCGAAGTCCAGCATGTCCTCCTCTTCCTCCGTCGGCGGTGGCAAGACGGCCACGTCGCCGCCTACCAGGTGCACATGGCAGGTGGAGCAGGCCATCGCGCCTTCGCACGTGCCTTCCAGCGGCTGGCCCTGGGCCTGTGCCACGTCGAGCAAACGTTGTCCGGGCGCGGCTTCCACCACGGTTTCGCTGGTGCCATCGGCGCAGATGAAGCGGATGCGGATCATCGCCCCTGATCTGCCGCGATCAGGCCGTTTCGGCAAGATGGCGCTGCACTGCAGCATTGATGAGGTCGGCCGCCGTGTCGATCTCGTCCACCGTGGTGAAGCGGCCGAAACCGAGCCGCAGCGAGGCCTTTGCCGTGGCCTCCGGCAGGCCGAGCGCCGTGAGCACATGGCTGGGCCGGCCGGTGAGCGCGGCGCAGGCCGAACCCGCACTGATGGCAAGGCCCGGCAACTGCTTCAGGAGCGGCACCGCCACACCGGGAAAGCTGAGGTTGAGATTGCCGGGCCAGCGCGCATCGAGGCTGCCATTGACCGTGACCGGCACGGTGAGCCGCGCCAGCAGGCGCTCGCGCAGCATGAGGGCGTGGGCGTGATCCTCGGCCATCCGGTCAGCCGCAATCGCGGCCGCCGCGCCAAGGCCGGCAATCAGCGCGGTGGGCAGCGTGCCGGAGCGGCCATCCTCCTGCCCGCCGCCGTGCAGCAGCGGCGTGATGACGGTGAACGGCCGCCGATACAGCGCGCCCACGCCCTTGGGGCCATGGATCTTGTGGGCGGTGAGGCTCATCAGGTCGATGCCCATGGCCTCGACGTCGATCGGCATTTTCCCGAAGCCCTGCGCCGCATCCACGTGGAAGACGGCGCCCACCCCGTGCGCCAACCGGCTGATGGCGGCCAGATCCTGCACCACGCCGATCTCGTTGTTCACCGCCATCACCGAGACCAGCGCCACATCCTCGCCCAGCGCGCGTTCCAGGTCGCCAGGGTCAACGAGGCCATCGCTGCGCACCGGAACGATGGTCAGTTGCGCGCCGATGGAGGCGAGATATTCGGCGGTTTCCAGCACGCTGCTGTGTTCGGTGGCCAGTGTGACGAGCCGCCGCCGCGTCTGGCCCGGCGCGGTGAGCAGGCCCTTCAGCGCCCAGTTGTTGCTTTCGGTCGCCCCGCTGGTGAAGGCGATGGCTTCGACCGGCGCATTCACCAGGGCGGCAATGGCCTCGCGCGCCAGTTCCACCGCCGCCTTGGCCTTGTAGCCCCACAGGTGGGCGCTGTGCGGGTTGCCGAAACCGTCCACCCCCCAGGGCTGCATCGCATCGGCCACGGCGGGATCAAGCGGCGTGGTGGCGCCATAATCGAGATAGAGGGGCATCTTCATGTGCGGCCTGCCACCCGTTCCCCAGCCATGCGCTCCCCAGCCATGCGCTCCCCAGCCATGCGCTTCCACGCGGCGGCAAAACTGTCCAGTTCGGTATCGGTGGTGGACCCAGACAGGCTGACCCTTATGGCCTCGCCGGCAGCAGGGCCAAGGCCCATGGCGGCGAGCACATGGCTGGCCTTCACCTTGCCAGACGAACAGGCAGCCCCGGCCGAGACCATGAAGCCGGCGAGATCGAGCCGCATCACCTGTGTCGATGCCGCCGTGCCCGGCAGGCCGATGCTGCTGATGTGGGGCAGGCGGGGCGCGGCTTCGCCGTGAATGATGGCACCGGCGGCCTTCAACCTTGCCTCCAGCGCGGCGCGGCGGGTGGCGACGGCAGCCCAGTCGTGCGGTTCGGCGACGGCAGCGGCAAGGCCGGCGATGCCGGGCAGGTTTGGCGTGCCGCCGCGATGGCCGCGCTCCTGCCCGCCCCCGCGCTGGATGGCGACCAGCGTATCGGGTTCCCTCACGATCAGCGCGCCCACGCCCGGCGGACCGCCCAGCTTGTGGGCCGAAAGCGCGATGAAATCGGCATCAGGGAGCAGCAGTTTCCCGGCGGACTGCACGCAATCGGCCAGCAGCAGTCCGCCCGCCGCATGCACCCGCGCGGCCACTTCGCCCAGCGGCTGGATCACCCCGGTTTCGTTGTTGCCGTGCTGGATGGCCACCAGCGCCGGGCCCCGCAGCGTTTCGGCGCCAAGCGCAGCATCGAGCGCGGCCATGTCGATCAGGCCATCCGCATCCACCGGCAGCAGCGCCACATCCGCGCGCCCCTGCAGCACGGCGCTGTGCTCCGTGGCGCCAGCCAGCGCGCGCGGGCGGGCGCCGACCATGCGCGCACCGTTCATCGCCAGCGCAATCGCCTCGGTGCCGCCACTGGTGAAGATGACGTTCTCAGGCGCCACCCCGGCAAAGCGCGCCACCGCATCGCGGCTGCGTTCCAGCAGCGCGTTGGCCGCCCGCCCGCCGGCGTGGACGCTCGATGGATTGCCCACCAGGGCCAGCGCTTCGGCCACCGCGGCGATGGCGGCGGGGCAGGCCGGCGTGGTGGCGGCGTGGTCGAGATAGATGAGGCTTTTCATTGCAACTTCGCGAGGCACCGCCATATAGGGCGCGTTCCCCCCTTTGCGCCATAGTCAGGACAACGATGCCCGAAGTGATCCTCACCGGCCCGGAAGGGCGCCTTGAAGGCCGTTACCAGCCCGGCACCTCGCCGCGCGCGCCGGTGGCCATCATCCTGCAGCCGCACCCGGCGCAGGGCACGATGAACCACCCGATCGTGCTGGCGCTCTATCAGACATTCGTGAGGCGCGGCTTTGCGACGCTGCGCTTCAACTTCCGCGGCGTCGGCCGGTCGCAGGGCACCTTCGACAACGGCATCGGCGAGCTGTCGGACGCGGCCAGCGCACTCGACTGGTTGCAGCAGTTCAACCCGGAAGCCCACACCACCTGGGTGGGCGGTTTTTCCTTCGGCGCCTGGATCGGCATGCAGCTGTTGATGCGTCGGCCCGAGATCAAGGGCTTCATCTCCATCGCCCCGCCGGCCAACATGTATGATTTCAGCTTCCTCGCGCCCTGCCCGTCGAGCGGGATCATCATCGACGGCGAGAATGACGAAGTGGTGCCGCCGCCGTCCGTGCTGAAGCTTGTCGAGAAGCTGAAGACGCAGAAGCACATCACCATCCACCATGACACCATCCCCGGCGCCAACCATTTCTTCCAGAACGAGATGGACCTGCTGATGGGCAGCGTGGACGGCTATCTGGACATGCGGCTGGCAAATGGCAGGCGTTAAGGCAGAGCCTTAACGACAGACTCATTGCCGGCCCGGCCGGCGGGATTGGCAAGCCGGCGCCACGGCTTCGCCGGGGCAGAGGCTTGCCAAGGCCCGTTCGACGTCACGAGCAGCGCTCCAAATCTTCACGCCAGCCGCCCGCCCACCATGGGCCGCGGCACGCCGGTGGTCTCCGGCCAACTGAGCGGCTTGCCATCCAGCACCCGCACCGCGAGCCACGCAAAGGCCTCTGCTTCCAGCGCGTCGCCGTTCCAGCCGACGGCTTCCACCGGTTCCGCTGGCACGCCGCAGCGCCGCGCGATCTCGGCCATCAGTACCGGGTTGTGACGGCCGCCGCCCGTCACCAGCAGGCGGCCGATGGGTGGGACATGGCCAAGCGCGAGGCGCACGGTTTCCGCCGTGAACGCCGTCAGCGTCGCGGCGCCATCGCCCGGTGACAGCCCCCGCAGGGCGCCGATATCCCAGGCGTTGCGGTCCAGCGATTTGGGCGGCGGGGCGTCGAACCAGGGATTGTCGGTCAGGGTGAGCAGCACATTGTCGTGGGTGATGCCGCTGGCGGCCACGCGGCCATCCTCGTCAAAGGGGCGCCCCGTATGGGTACGCACCCAATCGTCGATCAAGGCATTGCCGGGGCCGGTGTCGAAACTGCCCCAAGATTTTCCAGCAACTTGGCCGTCCGCAGCGAACCAGGTGAGATTGCCGACGCCGCCGAGGTTCAGCACACCCAGCGGCCGCCCCAGTTCCTCTGAACGCGCCCGGTGATAGCCTGGCGCAAGCGGCGCACCCTGGCCGCCGGCCGCGACATCGGCGCTGCGGAAATCAAAGGCGACGGCCAGGCGCGTGGCCGCCTTCAGTGTCGCGCCGCAGCCGATCTGCCAGGTCCACTTGCGGTCGGGCCGGTGCGCCACCGTCTGCCCGTGAAAGCCGATCACCGCCACATCATCGCGGCGCGTATGGGTGGCCGCCAGCAGCCGGTGCACGGCCATGGCGTGGAGGCCGGTCGATTCCTGTTCCACCGCGTCGATCAGCGGATCGCGCGCCGGCGCGTGCATCTCCAGCGCGCGGGCGCAGGCGGCACGCAGCCGGTGGCGGAAATCCGGTTCATAGGGAAAGGCCATGAAGGCAATCGGGTTCACCACGCCTTCGCCATCGGTTTCGACGAGGGCGGCATCAATGCCGTCCATGGACGTGCCCGACATCAGGCCGATGGCCAATCTTGTGCTCATGGCGCCAAGGCTAGCGCAGCCTGTTCCCGCTGCCTATAGACCGGGCGATGCGCTTCCTTGCCGCCCTGCTGTTGCTGGCCGCCACACCGTCTGTGGCCAATCCGCCACGGTCGGCGCTGGCCGATCTGATCACCGGCACCGATGCCCGCGCGCCGCAGCTGGCCGGGGTCGTGGGCGTGGTGGCAACGCCGGACGGCATCGTGCGCGCCGAAGCCCATGGGCTGGCCGATCGCGCGACAGGGCGCCGCCTCACCGCTGACAGCCCGGTGCGCGTCGCCTCCGTCTCCAAGCTGGTGGTCGCCATTGCCGTGTGGCGCCTGGCCGAGCAGGGCGTGCTCGATCTTGATGCCGATGTGTCTGATCGGCTGGGCTTTGCCTTGCGCCACCCGGCGCACCCCGACGTTAAGGTGACGCTGCGGCAGCTTCTGTCCCACACCAGCGGCATCGTCGATGGCCCCGGCTATGCCTTTGCGCTCGAAGACCGGCTGGCCGATCGGCTGACGGCGGCGCACTGGGGGCCGGCGGCGCCCGGCGGACGCTTCGAATATGCCAATCTCAACTATGGCATCATCGCCACGGTGATGGAGAAGGCGACCGGCGAGCGCTTTGACCAGCTGATGCGGCGGCTGGTGCTGGCGCCCTTGAAGCTGGATGCCGGCTACAACTGGCAGGGCGTTTCCGATGCCGGCCTCGCCCGCGCCGGCGTGCTCTATCGCAAGGGCCGTGATGAGGCGAGCTGGCGCCCGGATGGCCCCTGGGTGGCGCAGATCGATGATCTGAAGGGCAAGGCGCCGGCCTGCCCGGTCAGCAGCCGCTCCGGCTGCGATCTGGCGGCCTATGTTCCCGGCACCAACGGCACGCTTTTTTCGCCGCAAGGGGGATTGCGCATCAGCCTCATCGATCTGGCCCGTGTCGGTCAGTTGCTGCTGCGTGGTGGCGAGCTTGACGGCGTGCGCCTGTTGAAGCGCGAGACGGTGGACGCGATGTTCACGCCGGTTTGGGTGGCTGGCCGCGGCGTGTCGGGTGATGATTATGGCGGCCAGATGCTGTGTTACGCCGCCGGCCCGCAGTGCCTTTCAGGCCGGAGCGGTGCCACGGATCAGCCGGTGCCGGGCGCTGGCTGGTATGGCCATCTGGGCGATGCCTATGGGCTGCTGGCCGGGCTGTGGGTAGATTTCGTTCGCGGCCGCGTGATCGCCTATGCGCTGACCGGCAGCGCCGCTGATCCGTTCAAGGCGCCGAAGCTGATCTCCAACTTCACGCCGGCCGAGGACATCATCATCGCCGATCTGGCACAATGACACCGGCCGATATCGTTGCCGAAGAACTGAAGTCCCGCGACCGCGACCGCTGGCTGGCCTGTCTCTATGCGCCCGAAGCGGCGCGGCCCGGTCTGATGGCGCTGTTCGCGCTTGATTGCGAGCTGGCGCAGCTGGTGGCGACCACCACGGAGCCGATGCTCGGCGAGATCCGCCTCGCCTGGTGGCGGGAACGGCTGACCGAGCTGGATGATGGCAAGGCGCCGGCCCAGCCGCTGCTGGAAGCCCTGCTGGCCCATGCGCTGCCGACCATCACCGGCGCGGCGCTGGCCCGGCTGGAGGACCGCTGGCTCGGCCTGATCGGCACTGAAGATGTGCCGGAGAGCCATATCGAAGGTGGTGGCCACTTGTTCGCGCTGGCCGCGCGGTTGTTGGGCGGCGATACCGACCACGGCGCTGCCCTTGGCCGCGCCTGGGCGCTGGGGGAGGCGATGCCAGGCCCTTCGCCGGCGCCGCTGCGGCCCTTGCGCGCCCTGGCCATGCTGGCGCTGCGCGATGCCGGGCGGGCGCGGGCCAATCTCCCCCGCGAGCCGCGTGGCAGCCTGGCGCGGCAGTGGATCCTGCTGAAAGCCGTTGCGCTGGGCCGCTGAGACAGAGTAGCAGCACGGCGCCAGGGTCACGGCGATGGAGGGCGCATGCGCCGCATCCTTGGTTTTCTCGTGGTTCTTTCCGGCCTGCTGATCTCCGGCACCATCCTCTATCGCGCCGGCCCGGTGACCGACCCGGCCGCTGCACTGGCCGTTGCCGACGCCGATCCCGACGGGGAGGACGTCGCAGAACCGCCGCCGCCGCTCGATGCGCCGAAATCGCCGCTTACCGATGCCGAGCGCGAGGCCCGCCGCTTTGCCCGTTATGACAAGGACAACAGCGGCGCCATTAACCGCGCCGAATATCTGGTCAACCGCCGCAAGGCGTTCGGCAAGGCCGATCTGAACGGCGATGGCCGGCTGGATTTCGAGGAGTTCGCCGCCGCCACCACGAAGAAATTCGCCCGCGCGGACCGTGATGCCAACGGCCTGCTCAGCGAGAAGGAATTTGCCACCACGGCCATCCGGCGCAAGCCGAAGGCCGCCTGCGTGTGCCCACCGCCCAATAAGGAATGAGGGCGCGCAATCAGGCCGCCAGCCATGCCGCCAGATCGGCCCTGGCCCGCGCCACCAGCGCGGCCTTGCGCTGGTCCTTTTTCGGCGGCGGCTCCAGCGGCGGGAACAGGCCGAAATTGACGTTCATGGGCTGGAAGCTCGCGGCCTGTGCACCGCCGGTGATATGCGACAGCAGCGCCCCCAGCGCGGTGGTGGCGGGCGGCGGCAGCGGCTGGCGGCCCTGCCGTTCGGCGATGGCAAAGCGCGCCGCCATCAGGCCAACAGCGGCGCTTTCGACATAGCCTTCGCACCCCGTGATCTGCCCGGCAAAGCGCAGGCGCGGCATGGCCTTCAGGCGCAGCGTCTCATCCAGCAGCACCGGTGACTTGATGAAGGTATTTCGGTGCAGGCCGCCCAGCCGCGCGAACTGGGCGTTTTCCAGCCCCGGGATCATGCGCAAGACGCGCACCTGTTCGGCATGCTTCATCTTGGTCTGGAAGCCCACCATGTTCCACAGCGTGCCAAGCGCATTGTCCTGCCGCAGCTGCACCACGGCCCAGGCGCGCCTGCCGGTGGCGGGGTTGGTGAGGCCCACCGGCTTCATCGGGCCAAAGCGCGGTGTGTCGCGGCCGCGCTCCGCCATCACCTCGATCGGCATGCAGCCATCGAAATAGGGGGTGTTGGCCTCCCAGTCCTTGAACACCGTCTTCTCGGCGGCCAGCAGCGCGTCGATGAACGCCTCATACTGGTCGCGGTCCATCGGGCAGTTCAGATAATCCTTGGCCCCTCCCTTGTCCCAGCGCGACTGGAACCAGGCGACATCGGTGTTGATGCTGTCGAAGTGGATCACCGGCGCGATCGCGTCGAAGAAGGCCAGCGCGTCCTCCCCGGTCAGGCTGCGGATCGCTTCGGCCAGCGGCGCGGCGGTCAGCGGCCCGGTGGCGATGATGACACTGTCCCAGTCGGCCGGCGGCAGGCCAGCCACCAGCTCGCGCACGATGGTGACGTTGGGGTGGGCCGCAAGCGCGCTGGTGACGCCATCGGAAAAGCTGTCACGGTCCACGGCCAGCGCCGAACCGGCCGGCACGCGTGCCCTGTCCGCCTCGCGCATGACAAGGCTGGAGAGGGCGCGCATCTCCTGGTGGATCAGGCCGACGGCATTGTTGTCGGGATCATCGCTCCTGAAGCTGTTGGAGCACACCAGCTCGGCCAGGCCGTCGGTCTTGTGCGCATCGGTGCCCCAGAGACCGTTGGCGCCGCCGCGCATCTCGTGCAGCACCACCGGCACGCCGGCTTCGGCCAGCTGCCAGGCGGCTTCCGAACCGGCGAGACCGCCACCAACGATATGGACAGGCTTGAACATCTGGCGGCTATAGGCTTGAACGGGTTGGCTTCCAAGCGTTGCGGCGCAGCGGCAAGCCGTTCGCCGCACTGCGGTAAGCACCTCAAACACCCCTGCGAAAAATGCTGCGGCGCGGCAGAATGTCGCTGTTTGGCCTTCCCATGGCCCATGCTGCCCGCTATACCCCCGATGGTCTGGCGGTTGTGCGATGCCGTCCCATTTGGAAGTGATCACTATGCACGTGCGGCCAGGGTTCGGCCGGGCCCCTCATCGGCATATCCGGCAGGGTTGAGCGCATGCCGAGGCTGACGGTTGACGGGATCGAGGTCGAGGTGCCGCCAGGCGCCACGGTGCTGCAGGCCTGTGAGGCGGCGGGCGCCGAGATTCCGCGCTTCTGCTATCACGAGCGCCTGTCCATCGCCGGCAACTGCCGCATGTGCCTTGTGGAGATGGAGAAATCGCCCAAGCCAGTGGCCAGTTGCGCCATGCCGGCGGCCGATGGCCAGGTGATCCACACCCGCACCGAAAAGGTGAAGAGGGCCCGCGAAGGGGTGATGGAGTTCCTGCTCATCAACCACCCGCTGGATTGCCCGATCTGCGACCAGGGCGGGGAGTGCGACCTGCAGGACCAGGCCATGGCCTATGGCAAGGGCGCCAGCCGCTTCGATGAAAACAAGCGCGCGGTCACCGAGAAATACATGGGCCCGCTCATCAAGACGGTGATGACGCGTTGCATCCACTGCACCCGCTGCGTGCGCTTTGCCGAAGAGGTGGCGGGTGTCGAGGAGATTGGCGCCATCGGCCGCGGCGAATCGATGCAGATCACGAGCTACCTTGAAAAGGCCGTCACCTCCGAAGTGTCGGGCAATGTGATCGACCTGTGCCCGGTCGGCGCGCTGACCTCCAAGCCCTATGCCTTCGAGGCGCGGCCGTGGGAGCTGAAGAAAACCGATTCGATCGATGTGATGGATGCCATTGGCAGCAATATCGTGGTCGGCAGCCGCGGCGCGGCCGTGCTGCGGGTGACGCCGCGCATCAACGATGACGTGAACGAGGAGTGGCTGGGCGACAAGAGCCGCTTTGCCTGTGATGGCCTCGCCGAACGCCGGCTCGACACGCCGTGGGTGCGTGTGGGCGGCAAGCTGAGGAAAGCGAGCTGGAGCGAGGCGTTTGCTGCCATCGCGCAGGGGGTGAAGGGCCTGCCCGGTGATGCCATCGCCGGCATTGTCGGCGATCTGCAGGCTGTGGAGGACATGGTGGCCTTCCGTGACCTGCTGGCAGCGCTGGGGGCCAGCCGCATCGAGTGCCGGCAGGATGGCGCGCTGTTCGATACGGGCGAGCCGGCCGGATGGCTGTTCAATGCAGGGCTGGCCGGCATCGAGACGGCCGATGCCATCCTGATGGTCGGCACCAACCCGCGGCTGGAAGCGGCGCTCTTGAACGTGCGGCTCAGGAAGGCGGTGCTCAAGGGCGGGGCGCAGGCGTTCGCGATCGGCCCGGCGGCGGACCTGACCTTCCCGGTGGAGCAGTTGGGCGATGACGCGGCGCTGCTGGGCAATTTGCCGGCGCACGTGGTCGAGGCGTTCGCGAAGGCGCAGCGGCCGGCCATCCTGGTGGGCATGGGCGCCTTGAAGACGCCGGGCCTGTATGCGGCGGCGCGCGCCGCAGCGGTCACGCTGGGCGTCGTCAAGGATGGCTGGAACGGCTTCAACCTGGTCCACACGGCGGCGGCCCGGGCCGGCGCGCTGCGGCTGGGGCTGGCGGTGGACGGCGGCGTGCATGCCCTGCTGGGCGACACGGGCGTCAAGGCGCTGTTCCTGCTGGGGGCCGACGAGGTCAACGTCCAGAGTGGCCGCTTCACCGTCTATATCGGCAGCCATGGCGATCACGGTGTGCAGCATGCGGACGTTATCCTGCCGGCGGCGGCCTACACCGAAAAGGCTGGAACATACGTGAACATGGAAGGCCGGGTGCAGCGGGCGCTGCGCGCCACCCAGCCGCCCGGCGATGCGCGCGAGGACTGGACGATCTTCCGCGCGCTGTCCTCGGTGCTGGGGGTCACGCTGCCCTATGATGATGCCGGCGCGCTCAGGCAACGCATCGCGGCCGACTGGCCCGATCTTGCCCGGCCCGGCCTCATTGACCGTGCCGGAACGCTCAAGCCGGTGAAGGCGAAGCCGGTGAAGGGCCCGCTGACGCCCATCTACAGCAATTACCAGCTCACCAACCCGATCGCGCGCTCGAGCCCGACGATGGCGGCCTGCGTGTCCTCCCTGATCTCCCTTCAGGAGGCGGCGGAATGACCTACACGGGCTGGTTCATCGAGCAGTTCGGGCAGGGTCTGGGCTGGTTCCTCGCCAATCTCACCCTCATCCTTGCCATCGCCTTCCCGGTGATGGTTGGGGTGGCCATGGCCGTCTATGCCGATCGCAAGATCTGGGCGGCGATGCAGATGCGGCGCGGGCCCAACGTCGTCGGCCCGTTCGGCCTGCTGCAAACGTTCGCGGACGCCGCCAAGCTGTTCCTGAAGGAAACCATCATCCCCACCGGGGCCAGCCAGGGCGTGTTCCTGCTGGCGCCGATGATCAGCTTCACCCTGGCCCTGGTGGTGTGGGCGGTCATGCCTTTCGATGCCGGCATGGTGCTGGCTGATCTGAATGTCGGCCTGCTCTATGTCTTCGCCGTTTCCTCGATGGGCGTCTATGGCATCATCATGTCGGGCTGGGCGTCCAACTCCAAATATGCCTTCCTCGGCGGCCTGCGCTCGGCGGCGCAGATGGTCTCCTACGAAGTCTCGATGGGCTTCATCCTGGTTGCCGTGATGATGTACGCGCAGAGCCTGAACCTCTCTGACATCGTGATGAGCCAGAAGGGCAATGTGCTGGGCGTCCTGAACGGCAACATCTTCAATCCCTTGCTGTTCCCGATGGCAATCATGTTCTTCATCACGGCGCTGGCCGAAACCAACCGGCCGCCGTTCGATCTGCCCGAAGCCGAAGCCGAGCTCGTCGCCGGTTATCAGGTCGAGTATTCGTCGATGAGCTTCGCGCTCTTCTTCCTTGGCGAATATGCCAACATCCTGTTCATGTGCGCGCTGATCCCGACGCTGTTCCTCGGGGGCTGGCTGCCGCCGCTCGATCTGCCGTTCCTCTACATCATCCCCGGCTTCGTCTGGTTCCTCGCCAAGATGGCCTTCATGTTCTTCGTCTTCGCCTGGGTGAAGGCCACCGTGCCGCGCTACCGCTATGACCAGCTGATGCGGCTGGGCTGGAAGGTGTTCCTGCCATTGAGCCTGTTCTGGGTGGTGGTCGTGTCGGGCTGGCTGATGTTCACCGGGCATTTTGCCATCGCGCCGGGAGCCGTCTGATGACCGCGCTCATTCGCTCCGCCAAGTCGCTGCTGCTGCTCGAGTTCGTCTCCGGCATGTGGCTGACGCTTCGCTATTTCTTCCGCCCCAAGGCGACGCTGAACTACCCCTATGAAAAGGGCCCCGTCTCCCCGCGCTTCCGCGGTGAACATGCGCTCAGGCGCTATCCGAACGGCGAGGAACGCTGCATCGCCTGCAAGCTGTGCGAAGCTGTCTGCCCGGCGCAGGCCATCACCATCGAGGCCGAGCCGCGTGCCGATGGCAGCCGCCGCACCACGCGCTACGACATCGACATGACCAAGTGCATCTATTGCGGCCTGTGCCAGGAGGCCTGCCCGGTGGATGCCATCGTCGAAACGCCGAACTTCGAATTCGCCACCGAAACCCGCGAAGAGCTGATCTACACCAAGGACAAGCTGCTGCTGAACGGCGAGAAGTGGGAACGCGCCATCGCCGCCAACATCGCGGCAGACAGCGAGTATCGCTGATGAGCTGCAAACCAGTCATGCTGGCGCAGGCCAGCATCCACTTCACAGCCAGCGCCTGCCCCGCGGTGGATGCTGGCCTGTGCCAGCATGACGGAAGGGGGGCGATCTGATGGCTGCCTTCGCCTTCTACCTGTTCGCCATCACCCTGCTCACTGGCGGTCTGATGGTGATCACGGCGCGCAACCCGGTGCATTCGGTGCTGTGGCTGATCGTGTGCTTCTTCAACGCCGCCGGCCTGTTCATCCTGCTGGGCGCCGAGTTTCTCGCGATGCTGCTGGTCATCGTCTATGTCGGCGCGGTCGCGGTGCTGTTCCTGTTTGTCGTCATGATGCTCGATATCGACTTCAAGGCGCTGCGGCGCGGAGCCCTGCAGAACCTGCCGCTGGGCCTGTTCGTCGCGGGCGTCATCCTGGCCGAAACCCTGCTGGTGACGACCGGCTGGCAGCCGGGGCAGGGGGTCATCGTCCATGAGGCGCTTGCCGGCCCGCCGGCGGGCATGACCAACACCCAGTGGATCGGCAGCCAGCTCTACACGCGCTATTTCTTCGTCTTCTCGATGTCGGGCCTGCTGCTGCTGGCCGCGATGGTGGGCGCCATCGTGCTCACCCACCGCCGCCGGGTCGGCCTGAAGAAGCAGAGCATCGCGGTGCAGAACGCCCGCACGCCGGCCGCCACCGTGCAGATCGGCAAGGCCGGCATCGGCGAGGGGGTGCAGCTGTGATCGGCCTGACTCATTATCTGGTGGTCTCCGCCGCGCTGTTCGTGATGGGCGTGTTCGGCATCTTCCTCAATCGCCGCAACATCATCATCATCCTGATGGCGCTGGAACTGATCCTGCTCGCCGTGAACATCAACCTCGTCGCCTTCTCGGCCTATCTGCACCAGGTGCATGGCCAGATCTTCGCGATGTTCGTGCTTACCGTGGCGGCGGGCGAAGCGGCCATCGGGCTTGCCATCCTGGTCATCTACTTCCGGGGCCGTGGCACGGTGGCGGTCGATCAAGCCGACATGATGAAGGGCTGACACACGTGATCCAGCTCCTCGTCTTCCTGCCGCTGCTGATGGCGCTCGTCGCCGGTCTGGGCGGCCGCATGATCGGCCATACCGCGGCCAAGGCGCTCACCACCGGCGGCCTGTTCGTCTCGGCGGCGCTGGCCTGGACCATCTTCATTGGCTTCTGGCTCAATGATGCCACGCCCTCCACCGTAGCGGTGCTCGACTGGATCGAGAGCGGCGGGCTCTTTGTGCGGTGGGCGCTGAAGGTCGACACACTCACCGCCGTCATGCTGGTCGTCGTCACCAGCGTCTCGGCGCTCGTCCACCTCTACAGCTGGGGTTACATGGCAGAAGACCCCTCGCAGAGCCGGTTCTTCGCCTATCTGTCGCTGTTCACCTTCGCCATGCTGATGCTGGTGACGGCCGACAACCTCGTCCAGATGTTCTTTGGCTGGGAAGGCGTGGGCCTCGCCTCCTATCTCTTGATCGGCTTCTGGTACACCAAGCCTTCAGCCAACGCGGCGGCCATCAAGGCGTTCGTCGTCAACCGCGTCGGCGATTTCGGCTTCAGCCTCGGCATCTTCGGCACGTTCCTGGTGTTCGGCACCGTTTCCATCGACGCCATCCTGGCCGCCGTGCCCAGCCATGCCGGCCAGACGTTCAGCTTCCTGGGCGCGCAGGTCGACGTGATGACCTGCCTGTGCCTGCTGCTGTTCGTCGGTGCCTGCGGCAAGTCCGCCCAGCTCGGCCTGCACACCTGGCTGCCCGACGCCATGGAGGGCCCGACGCCCGTCTCCGCCCTGATCCACGCTGCCACCATGGTGACCGCTGGCGTGTTCATGGTCTGCCGCCTGTCGCCCATGTTCGAAGCCAGCGAGACGGCGCTGATGGTGGTGACGATCGTGGGCGCCTGCACGGCCTTCTTCGCCGCCACGGTGGGCATGGTGCAGAACGACATCAAGCGGGTGATCGCCTATTCCACCTGTAGCCAGCTGGGCTACATGTTCTTCGCCGCCGGCACCGGGGCCTATGGGGTGGCGATGTTCCACCTGTTCACCCATGCCTTCTTCAAGGCGCTGCTGTTCCTGGGTGCGGGCTCCGTCATCCACGCCATGCACCATGAACAGGACATGCGCTTCTATGGCGGCCTCAGGCGCCACATCCCCATCACCTTCTGGATGATGACGATCGGCACGCTGGCCTTGACCGGCTTCTTCTTCACCGCCGGCTATTATTCCAAGGACGCGATCCTTGAAGCCGCCTATGCCAGTGGCACGGCGCACGGCACATTTGCTTTCGTGGTGGGTGCCCTGGTGGCGCTGCTTACCAGCTTCTATTCGTGGCGGCTGGTGTTCCTCACCTTCTTCGGCCAGCCGCGCTGGGCGGCTTCCGAACATGTCCAGCACGCCGTGCACGCGTCAGGGCATGAGGCGCATCACGGCCATGATCACCATCACGGCCCTGATGACCGCACTGCAGGCTATCACCCGCACGAAAGCCCGCCCACGATGCTGGTCCCGCTGTTCGTGCTGGGTGCCGGCGCGCTGCTGGCCGGCTGGCTGTGGCATGGCGCCTTCGTGGAAGCCGAGGAGGGCGCCGCCTTCTGGCGCGGCAGCCTCGCCTTCGACACCCACCTGATGCACGCCCTGCACGAGGTGCCGGCCTGGGTGGTGTGGACGCCATCCGTCGCCTTCTTCGCCGGGCTGGGGCTCGCCTGGCACGTGTTCCTCAACAAGCCGTCCATCCCGCTGTGGTGGAAGCGCGAGGTGCCAGGGCTGTACGACTTCCTGCTGAAGAAATGGTATTTCGACGAGCTCTACAATGCCGTCTTCGTCAAGCCGGCGCTGTGGTTCGGGCAGGCCTTCTGGACGCGCGGTGACCAGCAGACGATCGATCGTTTCGGGCCCAATGGCGCGGCCGACGTGGTGGTCGCCGGTGCTGCCACGCTGCGGCGTTTCCAGTCCGGTTATGTCTATAGCTATGCACTGGTGATGCTGGTCGGCCTGGCCGCCGCCGCCGCCTGGATGATGCGCTGATGCCGATCCTGTCGATCATGATCCTGCTGCCGGTGGTGGCGGCGCTGGTGGTGGCAACGCTGCCGGGCGGCGAGGCCGAACGCGCCGGCCGGGCGCGTGTCGTGGCGCTGGCCACCACGCTGATCGAACTGGCGTTGGGCATCTGGCTGTGGGCGGCGTTCGACCAGACGACCGCGGCCTTCCAGTTTGCCGAGAAACGGCCGCTGTTCGCCCCCTATCTCGACTGGTCGCTGGGCATCGATGGCATCGCCCTGATGCTGATCGCGCTCAGTGTGTTCCTGATGCCGCTGTGCATCCTTGCCAGCTGGGAGAGCGTCCAGAAGCGCGTGCCCGAATATATGGCGGCGTTCCTGCTGATGGAATCGCTGATGATCGGCACATTTGCGGCGCGCGACATCTTCCTCTTCTACCTGTTCTTCGAAGGCGGCCTCATTCCGATGTTCCTGATCATCGGCATCTGGGGCGGCGCCCGCCGCATCTATGCGTCGTACAAATTCTTCCTCTACACGCTGCTCGGCTCGGTGCTGATGCTGGTCGCCATGCTGTGGATGGTCGGCTTTGCCGGCTCCTCCGACATCGGCGTTCTGGCCCGCACCGATTTCCCGAAAGAGGCGCAAGTCTGGCTGTTCCTCGCCTTCTTCGCCAGCTTTGCCGTCAAGATGCCGATGTGGCCGGTGCACACCTGGTTGCCTGATGCCCACGTCGAAGCGCCCACGGCAGGCTCCGTGATCCTTGCCGGCGTGCTCCTGAAGCTGGGCGGCTATGGCTTCATCCGCTTCAGCTTGCCGATGTTCCCCGATGCCTCGGCGCAGCTGATCTGGCTGGTGTTCGGCCTGTCGATGGTGGCGGTGGTCTACACCAGCCTGGTCGCGCTGGTGCAGCACGACATGAAGAAGCTCATCGCCTATTCCTCCGTCGCCCACATGGCGTTCGTCACCGGCGGCCTGTTCGCGCTGAACACGCAAGGGATCGAAGGGGCGATGGTGATGATGCTCAGCCACGGCCTTGTCTCGGGCGCGCTGTTCCTGTGTGTCGGCGTCATCTATGATCGCCTGCACACGCGCGAGATCGGCCGTTATGGCGGCCTTGCCGACACCATGCCCAGATATGCGCTGGTGCTGCTGTTCTTCACCATGGCCAGTGTCGGCCTGCCAGCCACCTCGGGCTTCGTCGCCGAATTCCTCGTGCTGCTCGGCCTCTATCAGACCAGCACCTGGGCAACGTTCGTGCTCACCACCGGCATCATCCTGGGCGCTGGCTACATGCTGTGGCTCTATGCCCGCGTCGCCTATGGCAAGGCCGCCGGTGACGACACGCGCGCCATGCCGGACCTCAATGCGCGGGAGATCGCCATCCTCGCCCCCATCGTGGTGGCAACGCTGTGGATGGGCATCTACCCGAAGAGCTTCCAGCAGCCGATGAAACCGGCCATCGCCGAAGTGGTGGCCCGGCTGGAGGGCCGTGAACTTGCCACAGTGCCCACCGACATGACCTTGTCGCCCATGAAAGCGGAAATGGCGCTGCCAGCGCTGACCAGCCCGGCGCAGGCGGCGGAGAGCCACCACTGATGCACCCGATCTTCGCCTCCATCGCCATCGCCGGGCCGGAAACCGTGCTCACGCTGGGCAGCCTCGCCGCGCTGATGCTCGGCACCTTCACGGGCGGCCCGCGCGCGCTCACGGTGACCAGCCTGTTCTCGGTCGCCATCCTGGCGCTGGCCGGCTTCACGCTCATGGATGCGCCTGCTGCTGCGACCATCGCCTTTGACGGGCTCTATGTCGCGGATGCCTTCTCGGCCTTCCTCAAGGTCATCATCCTGGTCGCGGCCGCCGCCTCCGTGCTGCTGGCGCAGCCCTGGCTGGGCGCCAGCGGCGGGCGCTTCGAATATCCGGTGCTGATGCTGCTGGCGACGCTGGGCATGGCCATCATGGTCTCGGCCAATGATCTCATCACGCTCTATGTCGGCCTCGAGCTGGCGGCGTTGCCTTCCTATGTGCTGGCTGCCTTCCACCGCGCCGATGATCGTTCGGCCGAAGCCGGCCTCAAATATTTCGTCCTCGGCGCGCTGGCGTCGGGCATCCTCCTCTATGGCGTCACCCTCGTCTATGGCTTTGCCGGCTCGACGCAGCTCGACGTGATTGCCGGCCTCGTCGCCGGCCAGCCCGAACGCTCGCTGGGCCTGCTCGTCGGCATCGTCTTCATCCTGTCGGGGCTGGCCTTCAAGGTCTCGGCTGTGCCGTTCCACATGTGGACGCCCGACGTTTACGAAGGCGCGCCGACGCCGGTTGCCGCCTTCTTCTCGGCGGCGCCCAAGGCCGCCGCGCTGGGCCTGATGGCGCGCGTGCTGGTGGTGGCCTTCCCCGGCAAGGTGGCGCCCGACTGGCAGCAGATCATCCTGTTCATCGCCATCGCCTCGATGGTGCTGGGCGCCGTGGCGGCCGTGGCGCAGACCAACATCAAGCGCCTCCTGGCCTACAGCTCGATTGCCAATATCGGCTTTGCGCTGGTTGGACTGGCGCCGGGGACGCCTGACGGCATTTCAGCGCTGCTCTTCTACATCACCGTCTATGTGGCGATGACGCTGGGCAGCTTCCTGGTCGTGCTGCAGTTGCGCCGGCCCGATGGCGCGCCGGTTGAAACCATGGCGGATTTTGCCGGACTGTCGAAAACCCGGCCGGGCCTGGCGCTGGCGATGGCGGTGTTCATGTTCAGCCTCGCCGGCATTCCGCCGCTGCTGGGCTTCTGGCCCAAGTTCGCGGTGTTCCAGGCCGCCGTTGCCGCCGGGCTGCTGCCGCTGGCGATCATCGGCTTCATCGCCTCGGTGGTGGCGGCCTTCTATTATCTCAGGCTCATCAAGATCATGTATTTCGATGCGCCCGAGGTGTCGCTGGACAGCGAGGGCAGCGCCGTGAACGGCGGCATGATCGCGGCCTGTGCGCTCTTCTGCTCGCCGCTGGGCATGCTGGCCATGTCGCCGCTGGCAGTGGCCACCACGCGCGCCGCGGCGGCGCTGTTCCCGGCTTGATCGATCTTACCCATCTCGCGCAGGTCGGTTCCACCAACGACTGGCTGCTGGCCCGTGCCGACACGCTGCCCGATGGCCACTGGGTGCTGGCCGACCGGCAGACGGCGGGGCGGGGCCGACGCGGCCGGGTGTGGAACGACGGGGCGGGAAACTTCATGGGCAGCGTGCTGGTCAAGGCCAGCGGCGCGGTCCAGCAGCTCAGCTTCGTCGCCGCACTGGCGCTCCATGATGCCCTCACCGCGCTCACCGGTCAGCCGGCCCGCCTGGCGCTGAAATGGCCGAACGACGTGCTGCTGGATGGCCTCAAATGCTCCGGCATCCTGCTCGAACGGGTGGGCGATGCGCTGGTGATCGGCATGGGCGTCAACCTCGCGCGGCATCCGACACGCACCGAACGGCCAGCCACCAGCCTGGCAGCGGCCGGCCTGCCGGTGCCGACGCCGCTGGCCCTGCTGGGTGAACTGGCGCCGGCCTTCGCCAGCTGGCGCGGGCAGTGGGAACAGGCGGGTTTTGCCCCCATCCGCAGCGCCTGGCAGGCACGGGCGGCGGGCCTGGGGCAGCGCATCGTGGCGCGGCTGGGCGATGACAGCCCGGAAGGCCTGTTCACGGGCCTGGCCGAGGATGGTGCGCTGCTGCTGCGGCTTGACGATGGGGCCACGCGCGCCATTCATGCCGGCGAAGTCTTCGCGCTCTGAAGGGGGCTGCCATGCTGCTCGCCATCGATGTCGGCAACACGAATATCGTCTTTGCGCTGTGTGAGGGGGACGCCATCGTCCACCGCTGGCGCATTTCCACCGATGGCCAGCGCACGGCCGATGAATATGCGGTGTGGCTGCACCAACTGATGGCGCTGGAGGGCGTGGCGATGGGCACGGTGGATGCCGCCATCATCTCGACCGTGGTGCCGCAGACCCTGTTCAACCTCCAGCGCCTGTGCCGCAAATATTTCAGCGTCGAACCGCTGGTGGTGGCGCTGGGCGAGATTGAGCTGGGGCTGGAGATCGCGCTGCCCAACCCGGCTGAAGTGGGGGCAGACCGGCTGGTCAATGCGGTGGCTGCCCATGCGCTGTGGCCGGGGAACCTGATCATCGTCGATTTCGGCACCGCCACCACCTTCGATGTCGTCTCGGCCGACGGCGCCTATCAGGGCGGGGCAATCGCGCCGGGCATCAACCTGTCGATGGACGCGCTCTACCAGGCCGCCGCCAAGCTGCCGCGCATCGCGGTCGAGCCGCCAGCCGGCAATGCCGGCGCCATCGGCAAGGGCACGGTGCATGCCATGCAGTCGGGCGTGTTCTGGGGCTATGTCGGCCTGATCGAAGGGCTGGTCGCGCGCATGGGCCGCGAGATCGCCGGCCCGGTGACCGTCATTGCCACGGGCGGTCTTGCCACCTTGTTCCAGCGCCACACCGCTGCCATAGCCCATGTCGACGGTGATCTCACCATCCGCGGCTTGATCCGCCTCCACCAATATAATGCAAAGAACCCGTGACTGATGACACCCGGTGATGAACTGATCTTCCTGCCCCTCGGCGGGTCGGGGGAGATCGGCATGAACGTCAACCTCTATGGCGCCCACGGCAAGTGGGTGATGGTCGATCTGGGCATGACCTTTGCCGATCCGCGCTATCCCGGCGTGGAACTGGTGCTGCCCGACCTGTCGTTCATCGAGGAACGCAGCCGTGACCTGCTCGGCATCGTGCTCACCCACGGCCATGAAGACCATATCGGCGCCATCCCCTATCTTGCTGCCGATCTGGGCGTGCCGCTCTATGCCACGCCCTTCACCGCCGGCCTGATCGCGAAGAAGCTGGAGGAAGAGGGGCTGCTGGACGAGGTCGAGCTCAACATCGTGCCGATGGGCGGCAGCCTGCAACTGGGGCCGTTCGGCTTCACCTATGTCGCGCTGGCCCACTCCATCCCCGAAGGCAATGCGCTGCTGATCGACACGCCCTATGGCCGCATCTTCCACACCGGGGACTGGAAGCTGGATGATGCGCCGCTGCTGGGCAATCCGGTGACGGCCGCGGAACTGACACGCATCGGCGATGACGGCGTGCTGGCGCTGGTTGGCGATTCCACCAACATCTTCAACCCCGAAGCCTCCGGCAGCGAAAGCGACGTGAAGGATGGCCTGATGCGGCTGATCAAGGCGCGCCGCGAAGGCCGCGTGCTGGTCACCACCTTTGCCAGCAACGCGGCAAGGCTGGGCACGCTGGGCCAGGTGGCCAAGGCCTGCGGGCGCGAGCTGGTGCTGGCCGGCCGCTCCATGGACCGGATCGTCAAGGTGGCGCAGGCCACCGGCTATCTCACCGATCTGCCGCAGCCGCTCGACTGGGATGCCGCCATGGCGCTGCCCCGGAACAAGGTGCTGATCCTGTGCACCGGCGCGCAAGGGGAGCCGCAGGCAGCATTGTCGCGCATCGCCGAAGGCACGCATCCCGCCCTGCGCCTCGAAGCGGGCGACACGGTCGTCTATTCCTCCAAGCAGATCCCCGGCAACGAACTGGCCATCGGCCGCGTGCAGAACACGCTGGCCAGCCGCGGCATCGAGATCGTCACCGAGCGCCAGGCCCATGTCCATGTCTCCGGTCACCCCGGCGTGCCGGAACTGGAAGCGATGTACGAATGGATCCGCCCGGCCATCGCCATCCCGGTGCATGGGGAACGCCGTCACATGGAGGCCCATGCCAAGCTGGCCATGGCCACGGGCGTGCCCCGGGCCATGGTGCCGGTCAACGGCAGCGCCATCCGCCTTGCTCCCGATGGCCCGGTGCTGCTGAGCCATGAACCCGCCGGGCGGCTGATTCTGGACGGCGATGTCATCCTGCCGGCCGATGGCGCCACCATCGTCGAACGGCGGCGGCTGGCCCACAACGGCATGATCGCGGTGTCGGTGGTGATCGGCAGGAATGGCCTGCCGGCCGCGACACCAAGGATCAGCACCCACGGCGTACCGGTGGAGGAGGACAAGGAGGCGTTCCTCGCCGAATGTGCCGAGGCGGCCGAGACGGCGGCAGCCAAGGGCGATCCCAGGCGCGCGGCCCCGTTTGCCGAAGCCATCCGCGTTGCCGTGCGGCGCGTGGCCCGGGAATGGACCGGCAAGAAGCCGGTGACCGACGTGCAGGTGACACGCTTGTAGAGGGGACCGGGCCGTGAAGCTGCAGTCGGCACTGGCCATCTACCTGTTGTTCTGGACCATCACCCTGTTCGCGGTGCTGCCGTTCGGCGTGAGGACCAGCGACGAGGCCGGCGATACCGCCGTGCCCGGCCAGGCGCCATCAGCCCCCGCCAACCCGATGATCGGCAGGAAACTGGCGTGGACCACGCTGATCAGTGCCCTGCTGTTCGGCCTGTTTCTCGCCAACTACACCTATGGCTGGATCGGCGTGGACGACGTCCCCTTCTGGCGCACGCGCGGGCCTTACGCGCCGGACGCCGGCTGAACGCCGCGCACTGCCGCCACGAACGCCCGGGCCAGGCCTTCATCAAGCCGGCCATCGATCCTGAGGCCCGAACACAGGTCAAGACCTGCTGGCCGCACCTGCGCCACCGCCGCCGCCGCGTTGCCGGGGTGAAGGCCGCCGGCCAGGAACACCGGCACCGGACTGGCGGCCACGAAGGCGGCGCTGATGGCCCAGTCGTGCACGCGGCCCGTGCCGCCCAGTTCACCCGCTGAAGGCCGCCCCGAATCCAGCAGGAAGCCGGTGACGTGCGGCGCGTGGCTGGCAATCATGGCCAGCGCGCCCTCATCCTCCACATGCACCACCTGCCAGCGTTCATGGCCAGGCAGCAGGGCGGCCAGCGCCGCAGCCTCGGTGGGGGCGATATGGCTGACGATCTGCACGCCCTTCACGCCGGTGCGGCGGACATGGCCGGCAATGGCGTCAGCGCGTGTCTCGGCCGTGAGCAGCAGGGCCAGCACGTCTTCGGGCAGGCTGGCGGCAATGGCGGCAATCGCGTCATCGCTGATCGGACCGGGGCCGCTCGGCATGGCAGCGACCAGCCCCAGCACATCGGCGCCGCAGGCCAGCGCCAGCCGCGCCTCGGCAGGAGAGGCGATGCAGCAGATCTTGATGCGCGTCATTTGAAGCGGCCTGCCGCTCAATTGAAGCGGCCAGCCGCCTGGCCGATGGCAAGATAGAGCTTGCCCAGCGTCGAGGACAGCAGGGTGGCGCCCAGCGCCTCGCCGCCGCGTTCCGGCACGATATCGGCCACCAGCGCCTCGAAATCGGCGAGATAGCGGCTGGCTTCGTTGCGGAATTCCATGTCGTGCGTGTAGTGGCGCAGGAACAGCCGGCCCGCGCCGCGATCAAGACCCTCGGCCAGGCGGCGGGCGATGGCGCTGCGATCACCGGAGGCATAATCGCCCCAGGTGCGGTCATCGATATCGAAATCGAGCAGTTCCGCCATGTCGACCGCGCTCGATTGCAGGCTGTCGATCAGCCCGTTGGCGCGGCGGCCCAGCGCATTGCGGGCCCTGAGTTCCGACCGTGTCTCCACCGCGTCGACATGGGCCTCCACCTCGGCGATGGTGCGGGTCAGGGCGAGCAGCCGCTGCGCCACCCGCTCGGCGGCGACCTGCGCGGCATTGGCGGCCTTGCTCTGTGCCGAGACCAGTTCCTCGATGCGGCTGCGGATCGGGCCGGCAAAGGCCATTTCGGTGCGATCGATGGCCGATCGCTCAAGGGCGCTTTCAGCCTCCGCAATCACCCCGGCCAGCGACTGGCGCATGGCCCCGGCGGCGGCATCGGCAATCTGGCGGACACGGCCAAAGGTTTCGACCAGCTCACCCGACGCGGTCAGCCCGATGCGCCCGGTGCCTTCCTCCAGTTCCTGCATCTGGGCCAGGGCCTGGGCGATGGCGTCCGACAGGCCGGCGGTGCTGGCATCCAGCGCGGCGCGGGCCGCATCCAGCTTTCCGCTGGCTTCATCGATGGTGCTGCTGCCTTCGGCCAGCGGCTGGGCCAGCGTTGCGGCGGCCGCCTGCAGGCTGGCCATCTTCTCTTCCAGCGCCGCCAGCAGCTCCTGCCCGGCCGGCAACTGCTCGCCAAGCAGGGCCATGGCGCCCTCGGCCTCCCGCGACATCGCCGACAGCCGCTCCTCCACCGCGGCCAGCGCCTGGTCGGCATCGGTCAGCGGCGCGGTCAGTGCCATGGCGCCGCTGCGCGTCTCGTCGATGCGGGCATCCAGCCCGGCCAGCGCGCTTTCATTGTCGGCCATCACCTGGCCCAGCCGCTGCGCCAGCCCCTCGATCCGGCTGCCCAGATCCTCGACCAGCGCCTGCGTGCTGCTGCTCGTCGCCTCGATGTCACCGGTGATGCGGGCGGTGACATCCTGCAGGGCGGCAAGCCTGTCCTCCAGTGCCCGTGCGGCCTCGCCGCCGATGTGATCCAGCGTGGTGCGCGCCTGCTCGACCGTGGCGAGCAGGGCGCTGGTCTGCGCCTGCACCGCCTCCCGCGTGGTATCGACGGCGCTGCCGGTGCGCTGGAAGGCCGAATCAAGCTCGCTGCTCAACGCGCCCAGCGGCGTCGCCACAGCGTCGCGCGCCTGGGCGGCGGCCTGTGCCATGGCCTTCAGGCTGGCCTGGCTGGCTTCGGCCAGCTGGTTGATCTCGCCGCGGCTGGCTTGCGCCGCGGCGCGGGCTTCGGCCTCCGCTTCGCTGGCGCGGGTGTAGAGGCTGGCCAGCAGCGTCTCGGTCTCGGCGAGTTGGCTGCGCAACTGGTTGTCGGCGCGGGTCAGCAGTTCCAGCAGGGTTTCGGCCTGGGCGTTGGCGGCCGGCACGACGCCGGCGACATTCTCGCCCGCACTGACTGCGGCCGCCACGGTTTCGGCCAGCCGGCTGTTGCTGGCATCGAGGCTGCTGGTCACCCGGGCCAGCGCGGCGGTGTGGCTGGTCACCGGCGATTCCATCTCCGCCATCCGCTGGGTGGCGGCGGCGAGGTGGCCTTCCAGCCGGGCCAGCGCCTCGGCGCTGTGTTCCAGCCATTCGGCGGCCTGGGCCGTGCGCGCATCGGCCACGGCGGCACGGGCGGCGGCCACGGCACCGGCATCGCGCAGCTGGACAGCCGCCAGGATGGCCACGGCCAGCGGCCCCGCCAGGATGGTAAGCCCGGCCAGCAGGCCGGCGGTATCGGCCGGGATGTCGAGCGCGCCGGTGATCCCGCCCCAGGCCGCGATCGCGGCCGCGGCCCACACCAGGCTGGCAAGGATGGCCAGCGCCCATGGCCAGCGCCGAGTCGGGAGGGGCGTGAAGGGGTCGTCCATGAATGTCTTACAAAACAGGAAAGGGGCCGCCGTTCAAGACGGCGACCCCCCCAATGTTGAACAATCGGTGACGATTCCTGTGGGTATCGCCGCTGTTCGTGACCCGGCGCTCGTTTCGGCGCCCGTCTCCGCACCCGCCTCAGCGCTTTTCGATCGGCACGTAGTCGCGCGGGCCGTGGCCGGTATAGAGCTGGCGCGGGCGGCCGATCTTCTGGTCACTGTCTTCCATCATCTCGGTCCACTGGGCGATCCAGCCGGTGGTGCGGGCCAGCGCGAACAGCGCGGTGAACATCGAGGTCGGGAAGCCGATCGCCGACAGGATGATTCCGGAATAGAAATCGACGTTCGGATAGAGCTTCTTCTCGATGAAATAATCGTCCGACAGGGCGATGCGTTCCAGTTCGCGCGCGGTGTCCAGCACCGGATCGGAAATGCCCAGCGTGTCCAGCACCTTGGTGGCCGCCGCGCCGAGCACCTTGGCGCGCGGATCGTAATTCTTGTAGACGCGGTGGCCAAAGCCCATCAGGCGGAACGGGTCATCCTTGTTCTTGGCGCGGGCGATGAATTCCGGGATGCGTTCCGGCCGGCCGATCTCGCGCAGCATCTCCAGCGCCGCCTCGTTGGCGCCGCCATGGGCCGGGCCCCACAGACAGGCGATTCCGGCTGCGATGCAGGCGAACGGATTGGCGCCCGACGAACCCGCCAGGCGCACCGTGGAGGTGGAGGCATTCTGCTCGTGATCGGCGTGCAGGATGAAGATCTTGTCCAGCGCGTCTTCCACCACCGGGTTGATGATGTAGGGCTCGGCCGGCACGCCGAACGTCATCCGCAGGAAATTGCCCGTGTAGCTGAGCGAGTTGTCCGGATAGAGGAAGGGCTGGCCGACCGAATATTTGTAGGCCATCGCCGCGATCGTCGGCATCTTGGCGATCAGCCGGTGGCAGGCAATCTCGCGCTGCTTTGGATCATGGATGTCGGTCGAGTCGTGGTAGAAGGCGCTGAGTGCGCCCACCACGCCGCACATGATGGCCATCGGGTGGGCATCGCGCCGGAAGCCGCGGTAGAAATTGGCCAGCTGTTCATGCACCATCGTGTGGCGGGTGATCAGATACTTGAATTCGTCATGCTCGGCCTTGTTGGGCAGTTCGCCGTGCATCAGCAGATAGGCGACTTCGAGGAAGCTCGACTGTTCGGCCAGCTGCTCGATCGGGTAGCCGCGGTGCAGCAGCACGCCCTTGTCGCCATCGATGTAGGTGATCTTGGATTCACAGCTCGCCGTGCTGGTGAAGCCGGGATCGTAAGTGAAGCGGCCGGTGTTGGCATAGAGCTTGCGGATGTCGATGACCTCCGGGCCTACACTGCCGGCCTGCACCGAATAGTCCGCGGACTTGCCGTCAATGCTGATGGTGGCGGTGGTCATGCGATCTTCCCCTTATTGGTCTTCACTTCGCCAGAACGTCGTCGATCCGGCCCAGCACCTCGTCCCTGCCCAGCACTTCGAGCACCTCGAACAGGCCGGGCGATTGTGCCGATCCGGTCACGGCGGCCCGCAATGGCTGGGCGATCTGGCCAAGCTTGACCCCTTCGCTTTCCGCCATCGCGCGCGCATCCTGTTCCAGCGCGGCGGCCGTCCAGTCCTGCTGGGCGGCGAATCGGTGCCGGGCGCGGTCAAGCAGACCCGGTGTCGCAGACGCTAGCAGCTTCAACGCGGATTCGTCCATGGGGATTGGGCGGGTGCGAAGCCAGAAAAGCGACCCTGCTGCCAAATCCTTGAGGTTGCTGGCCCGCTTCTTCATTTCCGGCATGGTGCGTTGCAGCAGCGAGCGGTCATCATCGCCAAGCTCGCGGCCCAATGCCGCAGCCACGTCGGCCGCGATCAGCCCCACCAGCCGGGCATCATCAGCCGCGCGCAGATAATGCCCGTTAAGGTTTTCCAGTTTCTTCATGTCGAAGCGCGAGGGCGAGCGGCCAACCGCATCCAGGTCGAACCACTGCACCGCCTCGGCCCGGCTGATGATCTCGGCATCGCCGTGCCCCCAGCCCAGGCGCAGCAGGTAATTCTCGACTGCTTCGGGCAGCATGCCCAGTTCGTCGCGGTAGGCATCAACGCCCAGCGCGCCGTGGCGCTTGGACAGTTTGGCGCCATCGGCCCCGTGGATCAGCGGGATATGGGCATAGACGGGTTCCGGCCAACCCAGCGCGCGGATGAGCGCCAGCTGGCGGAAGGCGTTGTTGAGGTGGTCATCGCCGCGGATCACGTGGGTCACGCCCATGTCGAAATCGTCGACCACCACGGCCAGCATGTAGGTGGGGGTGCCGTCTGATCGCAGCAGCACGAAATCGTCAAGCTCGGCATTGTTCACCGTCACCGGGCCCTGAACCCGGTCGTGAATGGTCACCGCCCCTTCGCGCGGGGCCTTCAGGCGGATCACGTAAGGGCGGTCGTTCGGCCAGTCGGTGCGGTCACGCCAGCGCCCGTCATAGCGGATCGGCTGTCTGGCGGCCCGCTGCGCCTCGCGCAGGGCTTCCAGCTCTTGTGCCGTGGCATAGCAGCGATAGGCGTGGCCGGCCTCCAGCAGCTGGCGCGCCACCTCGGCATGGCGGGCAGCACGCGCAAACTGGTAGACCACCTCGCCATCCCAGTCGAATTTCAGCCAGCCGAGCCCGTCCAGTATGGCGGCGATGGCGGCATCGGTGGAACGTGCCCGGTCGGTATCCTCGATGCGCAGCTTGAACTCGCCGCCGTGGTGACGCGCGAACAGCCAGTTGAACAGCGCCGTCCGCGCACCGCCGATGTGCAGGAAACCGGTGGGGGATGGGGCAAAGCGGGTGACCACCCTGGCGTGGGGAGTGCCGGTGGCAGGCGTGCTTGCGCTCATGCGCGTTTCATCCAATGCTGGTGTTTGCAGGGTCTTGCCGGGAGGGGCAAGCGGAACGATGGCGGGTGGTTAGCAGAACGGGAACGCCCATTCAAACCGGTGACGCCACCGCCGCCCCGGCGCGGCTGCTGGGCCTGTGGCGGGGCTGGGCAGATGCCGAGCGCGACCGGCTGCCGCTGTGGCTGCCGGTGGCGTTCGCAGCCGGCATCGCGCTTGCCTTTGCGCTGCCGTGGGCGCCGTGGCGGCTGGCGGCGCTGTCGGCGCTGGCCGGCCTTGGTGCCGGCACCTGGCTGCTCGGCTGGCGCTGGTTGGCGGGCCTGGCGCTGCTGGCGATGGCCGGCATGGGCGCCGCCGAACTGCGCATCGCCAGCATTGCCCACATGGTGCTGGCGCAGCGCCAGATGGCGCTGGTCGAGGGGCAGGTGATCGAGGCGGAGCCGCAGCCGTTTGGCGGCCAGCGCCTGATCATCGCGGCTCTTCCCGCCCATCCGCTTCCGGGCGGCATCGACCGGGTGCGCATCACCCTGCGCGGTGCGGCGCCGCCGGTGCCGGTGGGCGCCCGCGTGATGGCGAGGGCGCTGCTGTCGCCGCCATCAGGAGCCGCGGTGCCGGGGGGATTCGACCTGGCGCGCCGCCTGTGGTTCGACGGGATCGGCGCCACCGGCGTGGCACTGGGGCCGGTGACGGTGACGGCGCCGCCGCAGGGCCGCGCCCGCCTGTGGCTGCAGGCCCAGCTTTGGCTCCAGGAACGCCGCGCCGCGCTCCAGGCCCTGATCAGCGAGCGCCTGCCTGGCGAGGCCGGTGCCGTTTCTGCCGCCTTCGTCACCGGGCGGCAGGCGGCGATCCCGCCGGCCACGGCGCAGGCGATGCGCGATGCCGGCCTGGCGCATCTCCTGTCGATATCGGGCCTGCACATCGCGGTGGTGGTGGGCGGGATGGCGCTGATCGCCCGCCGGCTGCTGGCGCTGTGGCCGTGGCTGGCGCTGCGTGTGCCGGTGCCCACCATCGCGCTGGGCATCGGCGCGCTGGCCGGCATCGCCTACACGCTGCTGGCCGGCGCGCAGGTGCCCACGGTGCGCGCCGCCATCGGTGCCAGCATCGTGGTGATCGGCCTGATGCTGGGCCGGCAGGCGCTGTCGCTCAGGCTGCTCGCGGCGGCCGCCCTATTGATCCTTGCCATGCGGCCCGAAGCCCTGCTCGGCGCCAGCTTCCAGATGAGCTTTGCCGCCGTCATCGGCATTGTGGCCCTCTATGAAAGCCGGCTGGGCCGCTGGCTCTCGGCAGTGCGCGAGGATGAGCCCTGGTGGCAGCGGCTGGCACGCGGCGCCGCTTCGCTGCTGGCCTCTGGCCTGGTGGCAGAGATCGCGCTGTCGGGCATCGGCCTCTATCATTTCGGGCGCAGCGGCCTGTATGGCGTCCTCGCCAACCTTGTCGCCATTCCCTTCACCAGCTTCGTGGTGATGCCGGCGCTGCTGCTGGCGCTGCTGGCCGAAGGGCTGGGCATGGCGGTGGTGTGGCCGCTGGCTGGCTGGGCGATGCGGCAGCTGATTGCCATCGCCGATGTGACCGCCAGCCTGCCCGGCGCCGTGCTGATCAGCGCCGCCATCCCGCCAGCGGCCTATGCCCTGGGGATCGCCGGCGGATTGTGGCTGGCGCTGTGGCGCACGCGGGCGCGGGTCTGGGGGTTGGTGCCAGTGCTGGCGGCGGTTGGGCTTGCCATTGCGGCGCCGCGGCCCGATCTGCTGGTCAGCGCCGATGGCCGCCATGTCGCCCTGCGGCTGGCCGATGGCCGGCTGGCGCACAGCCGGGCGCGCATCGGCGGCTATCTGCTGGGCAACTGGGCCGAAAGCCTGGGCGCCGATCCTGCGGCCGCGCTGTGGTGGGGGCAATTGCCGAACGCGCGCTGTTCGCCCGATGCCTGCGTGATCGACATCATGCGGGCGGGCCGGCGCTGGCGGTTGCTCGCCACCACCAGCCGCGAATGGATCGCCAGGGACCGGTTCGCGGCCGATTGCGCGGCCGCCGACATCATCGTGTCTGACCGGCGGCTGCCGCGCTGGTGCCGGCCGCGCTGGCTGAAACTGGATGCGGCTGCGCTGGCGGCGACCGGCGCCGTCAGCCTGCGTCTCAGGGACCGGGCGCTTGTCACCGCGGCTGCCAGTGCCGGTGATCGGCCCTGGCAGCCGGCCCGCAGCCTGCAGCCGGCGCGACCCTCTCTGCCGCAGCAGTTGCCGGTGGCGGGTGACATCGCCGACACTGTGCGCAGCAGGAGGGGCCATGACCGCGATTCTCGATCCCGAACGGCCGATCATCGATCCACACCATCATCTGTGGGACATCAGGCGCACGCTGGCGGGCGGGGATGGCGGCCATGATTTCCTGCGCGCCGTGGCCTTGTCGCCCGTCTATCTGCTGCCCGAACTGCTCGCCGACCTGGGGGCTGGCCACAATGTGGTGGCCACCGTTTTCGTCGAATGCGGCGCCTATTACCGGGCCGGGGCGGCAGCGGCGATGCGTCCGGTTGGCGAGACCGAGTTTGTCAATGGTATCGCGGCGATGAGCGCGTCCGGCCTCTACGGCCCGGCGCGGGCCTGTGCCGGCATCGTCGCCCATGCCGATCTCACGATGGGGGCAGCGGTGCGTGACGTGCTGGCCGCGCACCGCGCCGCCGCCCCGCAGCGGCTGCGCGGGATCCGCCATTCCGTGGCGTTCGATGCCGATCCGGCCGTGCTCGGCTTCCTGCAGTCACCGCGCCCTGGTCTGCTGGCCGAGCCGGCGTTTCGCGCTGGCCTCGCCGAAGTGGCCGCCGCCGGCCTCAGCTATGATGTCTGGCTGCTGGCCCCGCAGCTGCCGGAACTGGTGGCGATGGCCCGCGCGCTGCCAGACCTGCCGATCATCTGCGACCATGTCGGCACCCCGCTGGGCATCGCGTCCTGGCGCGGCCGGCGGGACGCAGGCCTTGCCGAATGGGCGGCAAGCATCCGGGCGCTGGCGGCCTGCCCAAACGTGGCGATGAAGCTGGGCGGGCTGGCCATGCCGTTCGGCGGCTTTGGCAGCTTCATGGCTGATCCGATGGCGACAGCTGAGACACTGGCGGCTGAATGGCGGCCGTGGATCGAAACCTGTATCGAGGCCTTCGGTCCGGACCGATGCATGTTTGAAAGCAATTTCCCGGTGGACCGCGGCACCTGTGATTACGCAACCCTGTGGAACGCCTTCAAGCTGATCACCGCCAGCGCCAGCGAGGCGGAGAAGACCGCGCTGTTCAGCGGCACCGCTGCCCGCGTCTATCGGCTCGCTCTGTAACGACAGCGCCCGCCCTTGCGGGCGGGCGCCGGGTGGGAAGCCGGGAAAAGGCGCGTCAGTGGTAGCGGCGCAGCAGGCCGGCGAGCTTGCCCTGGATACGCACCTGATCGGGACGATAGCGCTGCGGCTGGTGCGCGGCATTGGCCGGATCGAGACGGACCATGCCAGCCTCGCGGCGCAAATACTTCAACGTGGCCTCGCTGTTGTCGATCAGCGCGACGACGATGTCGCCGTCGCGGGCATCCTCACAGCGGCGGATCAGGGCATAGTCCCCATCGAAGATGCCGGCATCGACCATCGAATCGCCTGACACTTCCAGCGCATAATGGTCGCCCGGGCCAAGCAGCGCCGAGGGCACCGACAGCGAGCGGTCGCTTTCCAACGCCTCGACCGGCAGGCCGGCGGCAATCCGGCCGTGCAGCGGTACCACGACCGTATCATTGGCGGCCAGCATCGCCACGGCGGGCGGGGCCGGCGCCGGTCGGCTCGACACCAGGGTGAGCGCCGGCTTGTCGGCCTTCAGTGCATCCGGCAGGCGCAGCACTTCCAGAGCGCGGGCGCGGTTGGGCAGGCGGCGGATGAACTGGCGTTCTTCCAGCGCGTTGATCAGCCGGTGCACGCCCGACTTGGACTTGAGATTGAGCGCTTCCTTCATTTCCTCGAAGGACGGGGATACGCCGTCGGACGTCAGACGCTCATCGATGAAGATCAGCAATTCCTGCTGCTTGCGCGTAAGCATGTGCGGCACCTCCCATGCGCCAAAGCGGAACATGGAAAGAACATCTAGAAAACAGAGTGGAACATGTCAAGCGCGATACAGTCCACCAGGTCGCCGGCTGCCGCAGCCGGGGCGCCTGCTTCGCGGATGACCAGCAGTTGGGCGCTGGCCAGAAGTGACAGCAGCGCCGAATCCTGGCGGGGGAACACATCGGCCTGTCCGACCACCCGCCGCGCACGCAGATGGTCCCGGCGCGGGCCGTTGGCGGGCAGGGGGGCGGCGAGCGGCAGGCGCGTCATCGGCAGCGCATGCTGGCGCCCCGCCATCCGGCATATCAGCGGCACCGCGAACAGCAGCGCGGTCACAAAGGCCGAAACGGGATTGCCCGGCAGGCCCAGCACGCGCGCCGTTCCCAACCGGCCGGCCAGCAGCGGCTTGCCGGGGCGGATGGCCACCTTCCAGAAATCGATCCCGGCGCCCAGCGACCGCAGCACCGGCACCACCAGATCATGATCGCCAACCGAGGCTCCGCCAATGGTGATGATCAGATCGGCCTGAGGGCCCTGCAGCGCGGCCGTCAGCGCATCGACGCGATCCGGGATGATGCCGGGGTCCACCACCTGCGCGCCGGCCCAGCGCAGGAGCGCCGCCAGCATCGCCGGGTTGGAGGAGACGATCTGGCCCGGCCCCGGAACGACACCAGGCGGCACCAGTTCGTCACCGGTGGCCAGCAGGACCACACGCGGCCGCCGCACCACCGGCAGTTCGCCATGCCCGGCCGCCGCCGCCAGCCCCAGATGCGCCGGGGCGAGGCGGGCGCCAGCGGCAATCAACGGCTCGCCGCCCGCGAAATCCTGGCCCGCCCGCCGGATATGCGCGCCGACGCCGGGTGGCCCTTCACGCGCCAGCCGGGCGACCGCGCCATCCCGGGTCACCTCTTCCTGGACGACGATCGTGTCGGCACCGGCCGGCACTGGCGCGCCAGTGAAGATGCGCACCGCTTGGCCCGCGCCCAGCGTGCCGGGCCAGCCGTGGCCGGCGGCGCTCTCCCCCACCACGCGCCACGGTGAGCGCAGGTCCTCCCAGCGGATGGCATAGCCGTCCATGGCGGCAGCGGCGAAGGGCGGCTGGGTGAGGCGGGCGATGAGCGGCTCGGCCAGCACGCGGCCCGCACAGCGGTCTACCGGCACCGGTTCGGCCGGCAAGGCCGCCACCCCGGCCAGCAGCTGATCGAGCGCTGCCGAAAAGGGCAGCAAGTCACTCATCCCGCGACGAAATCACCTGATCGCCCGCCCGCTTTCCTGAGCAGGCGGACGCCATCGATCCGCATGGTGCGGTCCAGGGCCTTGGCCATGTCATAGACGGTGAGCAGCGCCACCGAGACGGCGGTCAGCGCCTCCATCTCGACCCCGGTGCCGTGGGTGGTGGCCACCGTGGCGGTGGCCCTTATGCCCCCATCCTCGATGCCAAGATCCAGCGTCACCGCATCGATGGGCAGCGGGTGGCAGAGCGGGATCAGGTCGGCGGTGCGCTTGGCCGCCATGATGCCGGCGATGCGGGCGGTGGCCAGCACGTCGCCCTTCTTCACCTTGGCATTGCGAATGGCGTCCAATGCCTTGGCGGCGACATGGATGAAGCCTTCGGCCACCGCCTCGCGCCGCGTCGCCGGCTTGGCGCTGATATCCACCATGCGCGCCGCCCCGGCGTCATCCAGGTGGGTCAGCTTCGTCATGCCGCCAGCCCCAGCAGCTGGCGGGTCGCAGCCGTCACGTCCGCCTGGCGCATCAGGCTCTCGCCCACCAGGAAGCTACGGATGCCAACGCCCGCGAGCGCCGCCAGATCGGCATGGGACGACAGGCCGGATTCGGCCACCAGCGTCCTGCCTTCGGTATCAGCCAGGTCAAAGCTGGTCTGAAGCGACACGTCCAACGTCTTCAGATTGCGGTTGTTGATGCCCAGCAACGGCGTCTTCAGCAGCAAGGCACGGTCGCGCTCCGCGGCGTCATGCACCTCGATCAGCACGTCCATGCCCCAGCCCATGGCGACCGCTTCCAGCTCGGCCGCCTGCGCGTCTGACAGGGCCGCCATGATCAGCAATATGGCATCGGCACCCAGCGCGCGGGCTTCCACCACCTGGAAGGGATCGACGATGAAATCCTTGCGGATCACCGGCAGGCTGCAGGCGGCACGGGCCTGCACCAGAAAGGCATCATCGCCCAGGAACCAGCGCTCTTCCGTCAGTACCGACAGGCAGGCCGCGCCGCCGGCCTCATAGGCGCGGGCAAGGCCGGCGGGATCGAAATCGGCGCGGATCAGCCCCTTGGATGGGCTGGCCTTCTTGCATTCGGCGATCAGCGCGAAGCGGCCATCGGCGTGGGCGGCATGCAGCGCGCGGATGAACCCGCGCGGCGCGTCGGCAGCCCGCGCTGCACCCTCCACGTCCGCCAGCGACCGCCCGGCCTTGCGGGCGGCATAGAGGTCGCGCTTGTGGGCGACGATGGTCGAAAGCGTGTCGGTCATCTGAAGGCAATCCAGCGGGCAAGGATATCAGCCGCAGCGCCGCTGTCGATGGCGTCAGCCGCCTTCGCCGCGGCCGCGGCCAGCGCCAGGCCAGGCTCGACAACGGTCAGGGCGGCGGCGGCGTTCAGCAGCACCATATCACGATAGGCGTCTTTCTGGCCGGCCAGCAGGGCGGTCAGCCGATCGGCGTTGTAGGCGGGACTGCTGCCTTTCAGGGCGTCGTTCGGATGGCGCGGCAGGCCGGCATCCTCGGGCGTGATGGTGCGCGCCGCAAGCGCGCCGCCGGCCAGCATCACCGCCGTCGTCTCACCCGAAATCGCCACCTCGTCAAAGCCCTGCCCGTGCACCACCAGGGCCGAGCGGCTGCCCAGCTGGTGCAGCGCCTCGGCCATCAGTGGCACGGGGGCAGGAGCGAACACGCCCATCAGCTGCCGTTCGACGCCGGCCGGATTGCACAGCGGGCCCAGCAGGTTGAAGATGGTGCGCCGGGCAAGGCTGCGGCGCACGGCCGCAACGCGTGCCATCGCCGGGTGGTGGCGGGCAGCATGCAGGAAGGTGATGCCCACCTGATTGAGGCACGGCCCCAGGCGGTCCATCGGCAGTTCCGGCACGCCCAGCACCATCAGCACATCCGCCGCCCCCGATGTGGAGGAGGCGGCGCGGTTGCCATGCTTGGCCAGCTTCACGCCGCAGGCGGCCACCACCAGGGACACCGCCGTGGAGATGTTGAGGCTGTGCATGCCGTCACCGCCGGTGCCGCACACGTCGAGCGCATCCGGCGCCGTGAACGGGCGGATGGCACGCGCCCTTAATGCGCGGGCCGCGGCCACCACTTCGCCCACCGTCTCGCCGCGGTCCGCCATGGTGGTGAGGAAGCCGGCCAACGCGTCATCGGCCACCTTGCCGTCAAAGATGGCGGCAAAGGCCTCGGCAGCCGCGCCGTCGTCCAGCGGGCGGATGGGATCGGCCAGGATCGTCATTGCAGCGTGGTCATGCAGCGGCAGCCAGCGTGGGGTGGAGGCCAGCCAGCGTCATGAAATTGGCGAGCAGGCGATGACCATGCTGGGTGGCGATGCTTTCGGGGTGGAACTGGACGCCGTGCAAGGGCAGTTCGCGGTGCTGCATGCCCATGATCAGATTGTCCGGGCTGCGGGCGTTGACCACCAGATCGGCCGGCAGGCCCGCTTCGCGCACCACCAGGCTGTGATACCGCGTCGCCTCGAAGGGTGAGGGGATACCGGCAAAGACGCCGCTGCCATCATGGCTGATGGCGGAAACCTTGCCGTGCATCACCTGCGGCGCCCGTTCGACAATGCCGCCAAAGGCCTGACCCAGCGACTGGTGCCCGAGGCACACGCCCAAAAGCGGCGTGCGGGTTTCGGCGGCCGCCATGATCAGCGGCAGGCAGATGCCGGCTTCATTGGGCGTGCAGGGGCCGGGGGACAGCAGGATGGCATCGGGGCGCAGGCCCATGGCATCCTGCGTGGTCAGCGCATCGTTGCGGACCACGCGGGTCTCGGCCCCCAGTTCGGCCAGGTAATGGACGAGGTTGAAGGTGAAGCTGTCATAATTGTCGATGACGAGGATGCGATTGGCGATGGTCATTGGCCAAACCCCACATCACCGGCCATCGCGATGGCCTCGCGCGCTGCTGCGATCAGGGCGCCGGCCTTGGCCTCGCATTCGCGCTGTTCATATTCGGCCTGGCTGTCGGCCACGATGCCGGCGCCGGCCTGCACGTGCATGATGCCGTCCTTCACGACGGCCGTCCGCAGCACGATGCAGCTGTCCATGCTGCCATCGGGCGCGAAATAGCCGACACCGCCGGCATAGGGCCCGCGGGCCTCGCCTTCCAGCTCGGCGATGATCTGCATGGCCCGCACCTTGGGCGCGCCCGACACGGTGCCTGCCGGGAAGCCGGCCAGCAAGGCCGCCACCGCGTCCACGCCGTCGGCCAGCCGGCCCTGCACATTCGAGACGATGTGCATGACATGGCTGTAGAACTCGACGAAGAACCGGTCTGTCACCTTGACCGTGCCTGGCACCGAAACGCGCGCCGTGTCGTGCCGGCCCAGATCGAGCAGCATCAGATGTTCCGACAATTCCTTGGGGTCGGCGAGCAGGCTGTCCCGGTTCGCGGCGTCCTGTGCAGCATCGCGCCCGCGCGGCCTGGTGCCGGCAATGGGGCGGATGGTGACATTGCCGTCGCGCGCCCGCACCAGGATTTCCGGGCTGGAGCCAACCAGCGCGAACCCCGGCAGGTCAAGGAAATAGAGGAAGGGCGACGGGTTGATGCGCCTGAGTGCCCGGTAGAGGGCGAAGGCCGGCAGCGGGAAATCGACGCTGAAACGCTGCGACAGCACGACCTGGAAGATATCGCCGGCCAGGATATAGTCGCGCGCCTTCTCCACCATGGCGGCAAAGCGCTGTGGCGGCGTGTGGTGGCGGGCGCTGGCGTCGGGCAGGGTGGCGGGCGCCGGGGCGTGCGCCGGCGCCGCCATCGCCAGCCGGCGCTCGGCCTCGGCGATGCGCTCGGCCGCGGCCGTGTAGGCGGCATCCGGATCATCCGCCGCAAAGATCGGCGCGACGATGAACAGCTCGTCCTTCAGCCGGTCGAACACCAGCAGCAGGGTGGGGCGCACGAACACCATGTCGGGCAGGCCCAACGCAGAGGCGCCGGCATCGGGCACACTGGGTTCGACCAGCCGCACCGTCTCATAGCCCATGTAGCCCACCAGGCAGGCCAGTGCTGGCGGCAGCTCGGGCGGCACCTCGGCCCGCGCTTCGGCAACCAGGAGGCGCAATGCCGTCAGCGTGTCGCCATCGACCGCCACGAAAGCGTCGCGATCCTGCTGCCAGCGGCGGTTGATCTCCGAGCTGTTGCCGCGGGCGCGCCAGACCAGATCGGGATCAAGGCCAAGCAGCGAGTGACGGCCGCGCACCTGTCCGCCCTCCACGGACTCCAGCAGAAAGGCACCCGACCCCTCGCTGCCCAGCTTGAGCATGGCCGAGACCGGCGTTTCGGTATCGGCAACGATGCGCGTCCAGATCAGCTGGGCGCGCCCGGCCGCGAGGGCAGCCACCGCGGTGGCGCGATCGGGCGCGATGACGGCCATGACTTACGGCGTGCCGTCGCCAGACAGGCGCTGGCGGATGGCCCGGATGGTGGTTTCGTTGCGGGTGACGCCAACGGCGGCCATGCTGGCCTTGGCCAGGCCTTCCGCCATCTCGGCCGGCAGGTTGCTGCCCACTTCGCGGCGGCTGGCTTCGACCAGGCCCGGCTGGCTGGCCGGGTCGCCCGGCACGATGCGATCGACATGCACCAGTACCCAGCCGCCCGGGCCGGCGAGCACCTGCGTCGAACCGGCGGCGGCATCCAGGAAGGCGCGGGCGACATCGGGCACCTGCTGCTGGCCCAGGATGTCGATGCGCCGGCCCTTGAGCGGGCGCGGGCTGGCCAGACCAGCATCTGCGACGGCCTTGGCGAACACCGTACCCTTCTTGACAGCGGCCAGCACCGCATCGGCCTTGCTGCGGGCAGCCTTCATCGCCTTGTCCTGCGCGGCGCCGGCTTCGGCCAGCGGCTGCACCTCCTTGAAGGGCGGCGGCGCAGCCGGCAGTACAGTGGTTGTCTCCAGCACCACCAGGCGGCCAGCGCCCAGATCCTCGACCACCGGGCCATCGGCCGGCTCGCTGCGGAAGGCGCGGGCCGCCAGCGTCGCCAACTCGCCGGTCAGCGGCGCCTGGCCGGGGGCGAGGCCCTTGTCGGTGACCGGGGACTGGGTGGCGATGGTCAGCTTGAGCTCGGCAGCGAGGTCGGCAAAGCTCTTGCCGGCCTCGACCCCGTCCTCGATGCGGGCGACGACATCGGCCACTGCATCATCGATGGCGCGCTGCTTGAGCTCGGCCTCGATGGCCGGCCGCACCTGCGCCAGCGTCTTGCCGGCGCTGCCGATGCTGACGGCGCGCACCACGTGCCAGCCGAACGGGCTGCGCACCGGCGCACTGATGCCGCCGGCGGGAAGGGCAAAGGCCGCCCTGGCAACCGCCGGGCTGGTGGCGCGCGCAAATTCTGCCTCGCTCTGGCTGCCCAGCGCGATGTCGCTGGCCTCGAAGCCGGCGATGGCCTTGGCAGCGGCAGCGAACCCGTCCTTTGCGGCCGCAACAGCAAGCGCCTTTGCCTTGGCTTCGTCGGGCACCACCACCTGTTCCAGCACGCGGGTGGGGGAAGCGCCATATTTGGCGGGATCCTTGGCAAAGGCATCGGCGATGGCCTTGTCCGGCACGGTCACGCCGGCGGCGATAGCAGCGCGGTTGATGGCGGCATGGCGGAAGCCGCGGCGTTCCGGGATGGTGAAGCGCTGGCTGTTCGCCTTGTACCAGGCCTGGGCTTCCGCCTCGGTCGCCTTGCCGACAGGCGGCGCCGGGACCAGGGCGACTGCACCTTCATGGCTGTCGACCAGCAGGCGCGCATAGATCTCCGCAACCCCGTCAGGCACCAGCAGCGCGCCGGTGATCGGCTTGATCAACTGCTCGCGCGTGAGGTCGCCGCGCAGCGACTGGCGCAGGCGCTTGTCGGTCAGGCCCTGCTGCTGGATGACGCGCAGATAGGTGGCCTGATCGAACTTGCCGCCGCTCTGGAAGGCCGGGATGGCCGCGATCACGCGGTCCAGCGCCTCGTCCGACACGCCAAGGCCGGCGCCGCCGCCCATCTCCTCCATCGCGGTCTGGCCGATCAGCTGGGTGGCCATCAGTTCGACAACCCCCTGGCGCGCGGCCTCGGCCTGGGTCATCGCAGGATCGCGCTGCCGCACTTCGCGCACCGTGCGATCGATGGCCTGCAGCAGTTCGGGTTCCGTGACGGTGCGGGTGCCCACCCTGGCCACCGATCCGGCCGGGGCGCTGCCGCCAAACGGATCGTTGATGCCGGTAACGGCAAAGGCCACCACGATGATGGCGAACAGCAGCAGGGCAGGCCAGCTGGTGAGATAGCGGCGAAAGAAGCTGATCATCGAGAACCCGGGAGATTGGCAATCGCGCCGCTTGTAACGAGGCGCATCGCTTGCCACAAGCGGCCCCTGACCCAGAGACCCTGAAGGAGAGACGATGCCTGCCCTGATCGTTGGCAACTGGAAGATGAACGGCCTAGGCGAGGACATTGCTGAAATTGCCGCGATGGCGGGTTCGTCGGTGCGAAACCTCTGGGTCGCGCCGCCCTTCACCCTCGTCGACCGGGCCGTCATCGTTGCCGCCGGTGCGATCAAGATCGGCGGGCAGGATTGTCACGCCAGGGACAAGGGCGCCCACACCGGCTGCGTGTCGGCCGCCATGCTGGCCGATCTTGGCGCGGGTTTCGTGATCGTCGGCCACAGCGAGCGGCGGCGCGACAACGGCGAGACCGATGCCGACGTGCGCGCCAAGGCGATGGCGGGTCAGGCGGCCGGCCTCGAAGTCATCCTGTGCATCGGCGAGACGCGCGGTGAGCGTGATGCCGGCGAGACCGCGGCGGTGCTCACGGCCCAGCTTGCCGGATCGCTGCCGGAAGACAGCAACGGCCTCATCATTGCCTATGAACCGGTGTGGGCGATCGGCACCGGGCTGGTGCCAACGCTGGCCGACGTGTCGGCAGCCCATGCCCATGTCCGCTCGCAGCTGGTGGCGCGCTATGGCCCGGCCGGCCACGGCGTGCGCATCCTTTATGGCGGATCGGTGACGCCGGCCAATGCGGGCGATCTGCTGGCGGTCGACGAGGTGGGCGGCGTGCTGGTCGGCGGTGCCAGCCTGACCGCTGACAGCCTGCTGGCGATTGCAACCGCCGCACCGTAATGCGGCGCGCCAATACCGCCGCACCTTGATTGCGCCTGCGCGCGAAGCCATGTAATGCCCCTCGCCACAGCTCCTGCCGACTGACGAAAGCCCCCTTGCCCGTGATCACCTTCCTCCTCGTCATCCATGGTCTCATCACCCTCGCGCTGGTGGCGGTGATCCTGCTGCAGCGCTCCGAAGGCGGGGCGCTGGGCATTGGCGGTGGTGGCGGCGGCGCCGGTGGTTTGATGACGGCGCGCGGTGCGGCCAACCTGCTCACGCGGTCGACCACCATCCTGGCGATCCTGTTCATCGGCATGTCGATCCTGCTCGCAGTGCTGGCGGCCGGCACCAACAAGGCGCGGGTCATCGACACCGGGGCGGCAACCTCTGCGCCAACCACGTCACCGGCCACTGCACCGCCCGCGCCATCAGCTCCGGCCCAATCCACGCCGGCGCCCGCCGGCGTGCCGCTGGCGCAGTAACGCCGGTTGTCAGGGGGCTCGGGACGATCAGCACCGGGGCAGGTGCGCCAGATCATTGGCGGCGCCGCCGGCAACCTCGTCGAATGGTATGACTGGTACGCCTATTCGGCGTTTGCGCTCTATTTCGGCCCGCGATTTTTCCCGCCTGGCGATGATCTTGCCGCCCTGCTGAACAGCGCCGCCATCTTTGCGGTGGGCTTCCTGATGCGCCCCATCGGCAGCTGGATGCTGGGCGTCTGGGCTGACAGGCACGGCCGCAAATCGGCGCTCACGGTCTCGGTCGCGATGATGTGCGCGGGCTCGCTGATGATCGCGGTAGCGCCCACCTATGATGACGTCGGCCTTGTGGCGCCGGCCATCCTGCTGCTGGCCCGGCTGGTGCAGGGGCTTTCGGTGGGCGGCGAATATGGCGCGTCGGCCACCTTCATGAGCGAGGTGGCGCGGGCGAAATGGCGCGGCTTTCTGGCCAGCTTCCAGTATGTGACGCTGGTGGGCGGGCAGCTCATCGCACTGGCGCTCCTGGTGCTGCTGCAAGGCCTGATGGACGAAGCGACGCTGAAGGACTGGGGCTGGCGCATCCCCTTCATGGTGGGCGCGCTGTGCGCAGTGCTGGTGTTCTGGCTGCGGTCCGGGCTGTTGGAAACCGAGGCTTTCAGGAAGGCGGAGCGGGCAGGTTCGCAGGGTGAACTGCTGAAGCGGCTGCTGTCCCATCCCAAGCAGTTGCTGATCGTGCTTGCGCTCACGGCTGGCGGCAGCCTTTGGTTCTACACCTTCACCACCTACATGCAGAAATATCTGGTGCTGTCGGCCGGCTGGACGAAGGAGGAGGCGACCTCCGCCTCGGCCATCGCGCTGTTCCTCTACATGGCCATGCAGCCGCTGTTCGGCGCGCTCTCCGACGTGCTGGGCCGGCGCACCTTGCTGATCAGTTTCGGGGTGCTGGCGACGCTGGCGACGGTGCCGGCGCTCGATGCCCTGGGCCGCGCCCAGCCGGGGCCGGCGGCGATCGCGCTGCTGGTAGGCTGTCTCGCGATCCTGTCCTGCTACACGGCGATTTCCGGCGTGGTGAAGGCCGAGATGTTCCCGGCCGAGGTGCGGGCGCTGGGTGTTGGCCTGCCCTATGCGCTGGGCGTCGCCATCTTCGGCGGCTCGGCGGAATATGTGGCGCTGGCCTTCAAGGGCGCCGAGCTGGAGCGCGGCTTCTTCTGGTATGTCAGCATCATGGCGGGCGTGGCGCTGATTGCCGCCCTGATCCTGCCCGATCCCAAACGCCACAGCCGCATCGAAACGGACTGATCCGCTTCGTCCACAGCCAAATTGACGGCCATGCCATCAGGGGGCTGGCGCCGGCCGGCAGAATCGGCTTAAGGCTCTTCTCCCATGACGCGGTATATCTTCATCACCGGCGGCGTGGTCTCCTCGCTCGGCAAAGGTCTCATGGGCGCCTCGCTGGCCGCCCTGTTGCAGGCGCGTGGCTACAAGGTCCGTATCCGCAAGTTCGATCCCTATCTGAATGTCGATCCCGGCACGATGAGCCCCTACCAGCACGGTGAGGTGTTCGTGACCGACGACGGGGCAGAAACCGATCTCGACCTCGGCCATTATGAGCGCTTCACCGGCGTGGCGGCGCGCAAGACCGACAACATCACGTCGGGCCGCATCTATTCCGACATCATCGCGCGTGAACGCCGCGGCGAGTATCTGGGGGCGACCGTGCAGGTGATCCCGCACGTCACCGACGCCATCAAGGCCTTCGCCCGCGCCGACACTGACGGGCTCGACTTCGTGATCTGCGAGATCGGCGGCACGGTCGGCGACATCGAGAGCCTGCCGTTCATGGAGGCGATCCGCCAGATGGCGGCCGACGTCGGACGCGCCAACTGCTGCTATATCCATGTGACGCTGGTGCCGTTCATCGCGGCGGCCGGCGAGCTGAAGACCAAGCCGACCCAGCACAGCGTGGCAGAGCTCAGGGGCATCGGTATCCAGCCCGACGTGCTGGTCTGCCGATCCGAACATCCGCTGCCCGAAGGCGATCGCGCCAAGATCGCGCTGTTCTGCAACGTGCGCAAGGAGGCGGTGATTGCCGCGCTCGACGCCGAATCCATCTACGAGGTGCCGCTGCAGTATCATGGCGAGGGGCTGGACGATGAGGTGCTGCACGCCTTTGGCATCAGCGACGCGCCGCCGCCCGACCTGACGCGCTGGCAGGATATCGCCGATCGCATCCACAATCCCGAAGGCGAAGTGACGATCGGCGTCGTTGGCAAGTACACGGGCATGAAGGATGCCTACAAGTCGCTGACCGAGGCGCTCGTGCATGGCGGCCTCGCCAACCGGGTGAAGGTCAACATCAAGTGGCTGGATGCCGAGGAATTCGAAGGCGCCGATGTCGCGGAGCGGCTGGAGCCGATGCACGCCATCCTGGTGCCCGGCGGCTTTGGCGAGCGGGGCAGCGAGGGCAAGATCGCGTCCGTGCGCTTCGCCCGTGAACGCCGCGTGCCCTTCTTCGGTATCTGTCTTGGCATGCAGATGGCCTGCATCGAGGCAGCGCGCAACCAGGCCGGCATTCAAGGTGCCTCCACCACCGAATTCGGCCCCACCAATGAACCGGTGGTGGGCCTGATCACCGAATGGATGAGCCCCGAAGGTCGCCAGCGCCGCGAGGCCGGCGGCGATCTGGGCGGCACCATGCGGCTGGGTGCCTATCCGGCCGAGCTGGCGCACAACAGCGTGGCGGCCAGCGTCTATGGCAGCAGCCATGTCGAGGAACGGCACCGCCACCGCTATGAGGTCAATGTCGCCTATCGCGAGCGGTTGGAACGGGCAGGGCTGATCTTTTCCGGCATGTCGCCCGATGGCCTGCTGCCCGAAGTGGTGGAGCGGCCTGACCATCCGTGGTTCATCGGCGTGCAGTTCCATCCGGAGCTGAAATCCAAGCCATTTGATCCGCACCCGCTGTTCGCCGGCTTCATCGCCGCGGCAATGGCGCAGAGCCGGCTGGTGTGACGCCCGTTACGCCAGCCGATCTGGCGGCGCGCATCGCCGCGGCAAAGGCCAGACGTTCGGGCCGGCCTGGCGAGACGCTGGTTGTCGGCATCACTGGCGCCGTGGCGGTGGGCAAGACGACCCTGGCCAGGCAACTGGCCGATCTGTTGCCCCCCAAAGTCGAGATCCTCTCAACGGATGGCTTCCTGAAGCCGAACGCGGTGCTGGAAGCCGAAGGGCTCCTGATGCGCAAGGGCTTTCCCGAAAGCTTTGACGCGCCGGCGCTGGCTGCGGCGCTGGCCGGGCTGACGTCGGGCCCGGTCACGGTGCCGGCCTACAGCCACGCCATCTATGATGTCGATCCGGCCGCCGCGCGCACCATCGCTGGCGCCGATATCGTGCTGGTGGAAGGGCTTGGGCTGGCGCCGGGCGATGATGGCCGCCGGCCGCCGCTCGACCTTCTCATCTATATCGATGCTGCCGAAGCCGATGTGCTGGGCTGGTTCCTGGATCGGTTCATGGGCCTTTGGGCGGCCGCTGCCGATGATCCCGCCAGCTTCTATGCCCGCTTTCGCCATATGAGCGAGGCCGAGGCGCGCGATTTTGCCATCCAGGTGTGGAACGGCATCAACCGCCCCAACTGGCTGGAGCATATCGCCCGCGCCCGGCCGGTGGCCGATATCGTCATCACCAAGGCGGCCGATCACTCGCTGTGGCTGGCCTGACGCCGCCCCAGCCAGTCGATCACCGCATCGACGGGCGCGCCGGGCGGCAAGCGCTGCATGGCGGTACCGGGCACCGTGGCGTCAGGGGCGGCCAGGAACCTCTTCAGCGTCTTGCGCGTCCACACCAGTCCGCCGGCGCCTGCCGCGCGCATCGCGGGCGAGTAATCGAAGTCGGCCCGGCTGCCCGCGCGGCGGCCGATGACGCCATCAAGATTGGGCGCCGGCAGCCCGGTTTCGGCCGGATCGACACTGTGGCACGAGATGCAATAGTTGAACGCTGGCGGTGGTGCTGCCGCTGCCAGCAGCAGGGCCAGCAGCATCATCGTGCCGGTTTGCCGGTCTCCACCAGCATCACCTTGTCAAGGCCGCTTTCGGGCAGGTAGACCTCGCCCGGCCGGCCCAGGATCTGGCGCACCTCTGCCTTGGCGGCAGAGCCGGGATAGGTGCCGATGATCGTCTCGGCCTTGGTATCGAAGGCGATGGTGACGTTGCCGGCCCATTCGGTGACCCAGGCGATGTCCTTGTCATCAACATAGACGGCATAGGCGCGCGGTTTCTCGCCAGGCATCTTCCACCGCTGCCAGTGGCCGGTGGCCGGCGTGTAGCGCGACAGATGCCCGCTGTTCCATTCCGACACCCACAGCCGGCCCTTGCTGTCCGACCAGACGCGACGCGGGCCAACCCCGGCTTCGGGCGGCTCGATCACTGTGGTGGCGCCCGTTTCCATGTCCACCTTCGCCAGGAAGCTGCCAGCGAGGCTGACATACCAGATCTGGCCATCAGGGGTTGCGGCGATGCCATAGGGACCCCGGCCCTTCGGCGCCGGCCACACGTCCATCTTGCCGGTGGCCGGGTCCAGGCGGCCATAGATGCCCGTCTGCCCGGTGAACCAGATACGGCCCTTGCGGTCGAAGGCCGGTGTATTGAGATTCGTATAGCCCGAGCCTTCGGGAAGCGGCCAGGCTTTCACCGCATCGGTCTTCGGATCGACGCGGACAATGGCGTTCAGGCCGCCATCGGTGATCCAGGCGGCACCGTCCGGTCCCTGGATGACACCGTGCGGCGAGGATTTCTCACCCAGCTTCACCTGCCGCACCGCACCGGACCTGATATCGATGATGCCCAGCGCGCCCTGCCATTGCGCCGTGTACCAGATGATGCCTGGTGGCCCCGGCGCGACGTCGTGCGGGTGGGCGCCCTTGGGCACGTCGAACAGGCGCACCGGATGTTCGGCGCGGGCAGCGCCATTGGCCACCAGCGCCGCCACCATGACCAGCCAGATCGGGTGCATCGTGCTTTGTCCCCTCGGCCTCCCCGGGGCGGAAATATGCGCCAGCAGCCCGGCCGGGCGCAAGCGGCGAGGGAATGGACGCGCGGCGCCGTATGCATTGCCGCACGGGATTCCCCCTCGCCGGCAAAGCGTTTAGGGCGCCGGTGCCGCCATCCACCGCCGCTGCCGTGAAGGACCTTCGCTTGCGCTTCTCCCTTCGTATTGCCCTGCTGCTCACGGCAGCACCCCTTGCGGCCCAGCAGCCCCAGCCATCCGAGGCCCCCGTTCAGACGGCCCAGATGCCGGGCATGGAAGAGGAAGAGGTGGTGGTCACCACCACCCGCCTGCCGGGCCAGGTGGTGGGCGACATCAAGCCGGAACTGACCCTGGGGACCCAGGAGTTGCGAGCGATCGGGGCTGGCTCCCTTGCCGATCTGCTCGTCGAACTGGCGCCGCAGACGCGATCAGGGCGCGGCCGCGGCAATGGCCCGCCGGCAGTGCTGGTCAATGGCAAGCGCGTGTCCGGCTTCCAGGAGATCCGCAACATCCCACCCGAAGCCATCGCCCGCGTCGAAGTGCTGCCCGAGGAGGTGAGCCTGAAGTACGGCTTCCGCGCCGATCAGCGCGTCATCAATTTCGTGCTTCGGCCGCGCTTCATGGCCTGGACGGGCGAGTTGGATGTGGGCGGGCCCACCGACGGCGGTCGCTTCTCCACCGAGATCGAGGCCAATCTGTTGCGCCTCCGGAACGGCAGCCGCACCAGCATCGAGGCCGAATACAGCATCGACACGCTGGTGACCGAGAATGAGCGGCGCATCACCACGCCCGCCCTGTCGCGCCCACTCGCCGTTGGCGGGAACATCAGCGCGATCATCCCTGGCGACACGATCGATCCGGCGCTGCCTGGCCGCACGGTGCTTGGCGTGCCGGCGGGCATCACCAACCCGACACTGGCACAGTTCGCGGCCGCGCCGGTCAACGAGACCGACATCCGCCCGTTCCGCAGCCTGCTGCCCGATACGCGCACCGCCAGCCTGAATGGCACCATCGCCGGTGCGCTGGGCACACTGGGCGCCACTTTGACCGGCGGCATCGAGCGCAGCCTGAGCCAGAGCCTGCAGGGCCTGCCGGCGGCCAATCTCACCCTGCCGGCGGGCAATCCCTTCTCGCCATTCGGCAATGACGTCGTGGTCAGCCGCTATGCCCCCGATCCGCTGGGCCGCCGGGCCGAAAGCTGGTCCGGCCGGCTCGGCACGGTGCTTGACGGCAACCTGGGCCGCTGGCGCTGGAACCTCACCGGCAACTGGAACCATGCCGAGACCAGCACCCGCATCGATCGCGGCTTTGATCTGAGCGCGGTGCAGGCGCAGATACTGGCGAACGACCCCACCACGTCGCCCTTTGGCAGCGCGGTGTTCGCCGGCGCCGCCCTCACCGACACGGCGAGCAGCAACAGCGACACCGCCAGCCTTGATCTGCTGCTGAACGGCAGCGCCTTTGCGCTGCCGGCCGGGCCGGTGGCCCTCGCGCTCAAGGCGCAGGTGCAGCATCTGGCCCTCGACACGCGTTCGGTGCGCGCCGGCATCGCCACGGCCGCTGATCTCAATCGCACACAGGGCAATTTCCAGGCCAACATCGATCTGCCCATCGCCTCGCTGAAGGACAATGTGCTGCCCTTCCTGGGCAAGCTGACGCTGAACGCCAACATCGCGGCCGACACGCTGTCAGACTTCGGCACATTGTTCACCTGGGGCGGCGGCCTCAACTGGGAACCGAAGAGCGGCTGGGCGGTGATTGCCAGCTACACGCGCGAGCAGGGTGCGCCCACTGTCACCCAGCTTGGCGACCCGGTGATCCTGACACCCAACGTGCGCGTGTTCGATTTCATCCGCGGCGAGACGGTGGACATCACAAGGCTGGACGGCGGCAATGCCAACCTGCTCAACGACACGCGGCGGGTGTGGAAGCTGGGGCTGAACGTCAAGCCGTTCGAGGACACCGATCTCGTCTTCAACGCCAATTTCATCGACACGCGCATAGACGATCCCATTGCCGCCTTCCCGACCGCCACAGCGGAACTGGAAGCCGCCTTCCCGGATCGTTTCACCCGCGATGGCGATGGCCGGCTGCTGCAGATCGACAATCGGCCGGTGAACTTCGACTATTCACAGCGCACCGAGCTGCGCTGGGGCTTCACGCTCACCCAGGCGCTGAAGCCGTCAGCCAGTGAACGGGCGGCGGCCGAGAAACGGATTGCCGATCTGCGCGCCAGGGCGATCGAGGCCCGCCGCACCGGCCAGCCCCTGCCGCCCGAGATCCGGGCCTTCGCCCGCAACCCGTTCGGCTTCACGCCGGGTCAGGGCCGCCCGGGCGGAAGCGCTGCGCAGAACCAATCGGGCCAGGGTCAACAGGCCCAAGGTCAACAGGCCCAGGGTCAACAGGCCCAGGGTCAACAGGCGCAGGGTCAGCCGGCCCAGGGTCAGCCTGACACCGCGCCGCAAACCCAGGGCCAGCCGGCGGCTGGCGGGCCGCCGCCGGGCGGTGGTGGCGGTTTCCGGGGTGGGGGCGGCCCGCCGCGCGGCTTCCTTGATGGCCGCTTGCAACTGGCGCTGTTCCACACCGTCACGTTCCGGAACGAGATCGGCATCAGGCCCGGTCTGCCCGTGCTCGACCTCCTGAACGGTTCGGCCGTTGGCTCGACCGGTGGCGCTCCGCGTCACCAGGTGGAGGCCCGGCTGGGCGCCGGTCGCCGCGGCATTGGCGGGCGCCTGTCGGTCAACTGGCAGTCGCAGACCAGTGTGCTGGTCGACCCATCGGGCGCCACCCAGTCGCCGGACGACCTGTTCTTCTCGCCGCGCCTGACCGCCAACCTCAGGCTGTTTGTCGATGTCGGCCAGCGGCCCGAGCTGGTGACGAAGCTGCCGTTCCTGCGCGGCAGCCGCATCAGCCTGGGCGTCGACAATCTGTTCAACGACCGCATCAACGTGCGCAACCGGCTGGGCCAGGAGCCGCTGGGCTTTCAGCGTGACCAGCTTGATCCGCTGGGCCGCACCGTCACCCTGTCGTTGCGCAAGCTCTTCTTCTAGGAAAGCCGCGCCGTCGCTCTTTGCTGCCAGTTGGCGAGGGCCGCGGCCTCGGCCGGGATGGCAAGCCCGATCCAGCCGGCGAAATCGATGATCGTCAACAGGCTGATGTCAGCAAGGGTGAAGCGGTCTCCAACCAGCCAGTCGCGCTCCGCCAGCTGGGCGTCGAACCAGGCCATTGCCGTCAGCGCCTGGCCTCGCGCCAGGTCGGCCATCGCCGGGATCTGGTTCACCAGCCGCGCCGTCAGTGGGTGGCCGTGCTGCCAGAACAGGCTGACCGGCGTGCCCAGCGCGGTTTCGGCGCGCCGGATCCACATGTCGGTTGCCGCCCGTTCAAAGGGGGTGGCGCCGATGAGGGGCGGGTCGGGGTGCAGTTCGTCGAGATAGCGACAGATGCTGATGGTCTCGGCGATCACCTGGCCGTCATCGAGTTCCAGGAAGGGCACCTGCCCACGCGGGTTCAACGCCAGCACCGCGTCTGACTTGTGTTCGCGCTTGATCAGCGAAACCATCCGCTCCGGAATGTCGAGTCCCTTCGCCTTCAGGAACAGTCGCACCCGGCGTGGGTTGGGCGCCGGATCGGGCGCGGACCACAGCAACATCGAAGCGTTCCCCCTCAATGATTTCACCACGCCGCAGCGTTGCACGCGCCGCCGTTTCGCGGCAAGGGCCGCCAATGCTGCCCCCCACGCCTGAGACCATTGCACATCTCGAAGCGCTCGACACCCGCCTGCGCTGGCTGTCGGCGTGGACCATCCACAACGCCAATCATGTGCGGGACAGTCGTGACGGGCTGAAGGTGGGCGGCCACCAGGCCAGCTGCGCCAGCATGACCAGTATCATGGCCAGCCTCTATTTTGGCGCGTTGGGCCCCAACGACCGGGTGGCGGTGAAGCCGCACGCCGGCCCGTTGCTGCACGCCATCCATTACCTGCTGGGCAACCAAAGCCTTGAGAAATTGAAGAATTTCCGGGGTTTCGGCGGCGCGCAATCCTATCCCAGCCGCACGAAGGACGTGATCCCGGTCGATTTTTCCACAGGTTCGGTGGGGCTGGGCGTGGCCGTCACCGCGTTTGCCAGCCTGTTTCAGGATTATCTGGTGGCGCACGGCCGCCTGAATCCGGCTGAAACCGGCCGCATGATTGCCCTGATGGGCGATGCCGAACTGGACGAGGGCAATATCTACGAGGCGCTGATCGAAGGCTACAAGCACGACATCCGGAGGCTGTGGTGGATCGTCGACTACAATCGCCAGAGCCTTGATCACACCACCGCCGATCGCATGTTCCGCCGTTTTGACGACATGTTCGAAACCTGTGGCTGGCGGGTGATCACGCTCAAGCACGGCAAGCGGCTGCAGGCGGTGTTCAGCGGGCCGGGCGGGTCGGCGCTGGAAGCCTGGATCGATGGCTGCCCCAATGCCGACTATGCCGCGCTCACCTATCAGGGCGGAGCGGCCTGGCGCGCCCGGCTGTTGGCCGATCTTGGTGCGGCCATCGCGCCGGTGCTCGATGCCCATGACGACGCGGCGCTCGCCCGCCTGATGACTGATCTGGGCGGCCATTGCATCGCCTCGCTGCTGGAGGCCTATGCCAAGGCTGCCAGCGACGACCGGCCCTGCCTGATCATCGCCTACACGGTGAAGGGGCGTGGCCTGCCGTTTGCCGGGCACAAGGACAATCATGCCGGCTTGATGACCCCCACCCAGATCGCCGCATTGCGCGAAAGCCTCGGGATTGCCGAAGGCACCGAATGGGACGCGTGGGCAGGCCTGGGCGACAACCAGGCCGCGGCGCTCAAAGCCTTCGTTGCCGCCAGTCCCGCCGCCCGGTTGCCGCGCGACCGCCGCTTTGAGCCGGTGCCAGTGCCCGCAATTGCGGTGCCAGCGGGGGACGAACAGTCCACGCAGGGCGCGTTCGGTCGCATCCTTTTCGATCTCGCCAAGGCTGGCGGACCGTTGGCCGATCGCATCGTCACCACCTCGCCCGATGTCACCGTCTCCACCGGCCTTGGCCCTTGGGTGAATGCGCGCGGGCTGTTCCGTCGGCAGCAGATGCCTGACGTGTTCCGCGCCGCGAAGATCCCGTCGCCGCAGAAATGGGCAGCAGAGGGCGGCGGTCAGCATGTCGAGCTGGGCATTGCCGAGCACAATCTGTTCCTGGTGCTCGCGGCGGCCGGTCTCACCGCGCCCCTGTTCGGCACAAGGCTGATCCCGATCGGCACTGTCTATGACCCGTTCATCGCGCGCGGCTTGGACGCGCTGAACTATGCCTGCTACCAGGATGCCCGGTTCATCCTGGTGGCAACGCCATCGGGATTGACGCTTGGACCGGAGGGCGGTGCCCACCAGTCGATCAACCCGCCGCTCATCGCCATGGGCCAGCCGGGTCTCGTCCACTATGAGCCGGCCTACGCCGATGAACTGGCGTTACTGCTGCACCACACCTTCGGCCATGTGCAGGACCCTGAAGGCGAGAGTGTCTATTTCCGTCTTTCCACCCGCAGCATCGCCCAGATCGCCCGCCAGGACAGGGGCTGGCAGGCCGGCGCGATTGCCGGTGGTTATTGGCTGCGGGCGCCTGCGCCCGGGGCTGAAGCGGCCATCATCGCCATGGGCGCGCTGCTGCCCGAAGCGCTGTCGGCGTGGGAGGCGCTGAACGAGGAGATCCCCGGCCTTGGCCTGCTGGCCGTGACCAGCCCCGATCTGCTCCACCGCGACTGGCGATCCGGCGCGATGGACGGGCACACCGGGACGCTGCTTGCGCCGCTGCGGCCCGGTGCACGGTTGGTGACCTTGTGCGATGCCGCCCCGGCCACCCTGTCGTGGTTGGGCAGCGTGCATGGCCACCGCGTTGTTCCTCTGGGGGTGGACCGTTTCGGCCAGACCGGTGACCTTGCCGACCTGTTCGCCGCCTATGCGCTCGACGAAACGGCCATCATCACGGCAATGGCGCAGGCTCTGACGGCCTGACGCACACCGGTTGACCGCTGCACCGCAAAACGGCAAGGCAGGATCGGCGTCGGGGAGTGGCGCAGTCTGGTAGCGCATCTGCTTTGGGAGCAGAGGGCCGCAGGTTCGAATCCTGTCTCCCCGACCATATTTTTCGACGCCCATCGTGAAAAATCAGATACTTAGCTGTGCCAGTGTGCCAGACCGGACCCCCGATCTGGCACGCTTTGGTGGCATCCCTGCGGCACATCCGAATGGTCGTTGGTAGACGATACCGATTGGGATGTGGTGCTGTCAGCTAACGAGGCGTAGCTTCCGCACCTCATCGCTCCCTTGATCGACGGCATCGACCCACCTTTTCAGCCGCTCGATCTTGGCCCGGCGGTAGACCCGCTGGGTCACCCGGATGTCCTTGTGACCGAGCAGCTCGGCGATGACCTCGATGGGAACGTCTGCGTCGTCCAGGCGCTGGCCACGGGTGTGGCGTAGGTCGTGGATCACGATGTCGCCCAGGTTCAGGTCCCTGCGGACGACATCCCACATCTCCTGGATTTTGCCAGGCGTCAGCGAGCCGAAGAACCGGCCGGCAATCCCCATTTTGTCGAACAGCTCGACCATCTCCCGCAGTCGGGTGGTGAGGGGGATCGCCCGGCCGTCGCCGTTCTTAGTCTCGCCCTCGTATAGCTGGACGCACCCGTCCTTGATGCGGCTGGCGTCCACCTTCAGGGTCTCCGACTTCCGCATCCCGGTGTCGATCTGCCAGATGATGAACTGCCGGAACAGCCACCACTGGTGGCCCCGCTGGGTGCGCTCGGCCCGTTCCTGGCAGTAGGCGAGGACGCGGCGCTCATCCTCCTCGGACAGGTCCCGCTGCCGGACGTTGCTCTTACCCACCGAGGGGAAGGCCGGCACCCGGTCGAGGTAGAACCGCTTGGTCTTTGGGTCGGTCCATACCTTGGCGCACTTGTTCAGCACCACCGAGATGCGACCGAGGCGGCGCTTGATGGTGCCCACCGCATGGCCACGCTCACGGCAGATCCGCTCAAACTCCTTGAAGTCGTCGTAGATCAGATCCTCCACGGCCTTGTGGCCGAGGATGCCGCCGATGATCTTGGTGTCCGACAGGATGTTGCGCGAGGTCTTGACCTTGGTGTGGTGCCAGTCCTCCCGCAGCATCCGGTCGAAGGCGCCCTGGAGGGTGAGGCTGGTAGTGCGGGCCACGGCCTCCTCCTTGGTGGCCTCGGTGCCGACCCCTCGCAGGTGGTCGATATACTTGGTCCGGGCCAGCTCCTCCGCCTGCTTGCGGTCGCGGGTCCCCAGCGACAGTCGCTTGCGGGTCCCGTCCTGGTCCCTGAACTCGACGAAGAACTGGCCGTTGCCGGCGCGTTGCTTCACCTCATAGGCCATGGCTTACCTCCCGTTTGCGGCGTCCAGGATCGCAGCCAGGGCGTCGACCCCCTTGGACGTGGTGTGTAGGTTCCAGGACCGGAGGTCGTGCGGATCACGCTCGGCCCGGACGGTGTTGGCGATGGGACCCTTGCGGTCAGTCTCGACGTGCATCATCGACTTCAGCAGCTTGGACCCAGCGCCAGGCTGGAGGTCGCCCAGCTCCCGGCTGATGTCCTTCACCCCGATGTTCTTCCCGGCTTGGTTGGCTAGCGTGATGGTCACCAGCGTGATGACTTGGCGGAGGGTGGTGTTGACCCCCAGCTCCTCGATCACGGCTTCCAGGGCGGCCTTGAACCGGTGCAGTTCTGTCGTGGATAACTCTTGTGCTTCGCTCATCCTCTTTGCTCCTTTGACGCCTCCCACGCGGGCTCGCCGGTCCTCACGGGAGGAAGGGTCGTTATCCTCGCGGAAGGCGTAACCCTATCGGTATCGACATCTAACAGGATGTCAAGATGTCTGGGGTTAGATATCGGTGAAGGCACCACAGGAAGGGCCATTCACTTTGGCGAGCCCAAGCGCTATGCGCCGCCGCGCCAGCAAGATCAGTGAGTTCGTAGCGAGGTGCTACTTGGTCAACTGCGATGATGCCCGATGCGGCGAGGAGGAGGATGGGCTCCTGCCCGCAACTCTGGATCCTGATTGCTTGCCCCGTTCAGACGCCTCGACCTCTGCCGCCCCTGCACCGATGAACACAGCCAACCCGCTTGATCACAGTCGGCCGATCCGTTGGGACCGCACCCTTGTGGATCCCGCGAAGCGCGCCTTTCTGGATCACCTGGAGGGCCTTCTGACTGCGTTGGAGACGCGCAAACGTCGCCGCAAGCCCGAAGACCATCGGCGCTTCCAGGCCACCCTTCAGGCGTTGGTAGCAGACCTGCTGGCAGCATCTTGGGACGATCCCACGCGCTGGCTGGTGTATGGCCGCCGGACCAGCGACTATCCAGGCGAATCCCGATATCGCAGCCCGCTGGTGAGCTACCAGGCCGTGTGCGACGTGGCCGACCTGCTGGTCCAGACGAAGCTGGCAGATGGGGAGCTAGGTTTCTACGACCGCTCCCATCACGGCGGGATGGTCAACGTGGGCCGTCGTTCCCGGATCCGGGCGACCGATGCGCTGCTGGCGCTGGCCACCAGTCATGGCCTCAGCCCCGCCAGCATCGCCATTGCGCCTGCCAGCGAGACCATCCTGCTGCGGGGACCCAAGGAGGTCCGTGGCAAGCCTGGTCCTCTCGAGGAGTATGAGGACACCGAGGAGACCCTGAAGTTCAGGGAGACGCTGGACCGTGTCAACGCACTGCTGGAGGCCACCAGTGTAACCCTCGACAACCAGGCCACGGCCGGAGCCCAGCTCCAACCCGCGCGAGAGGATGACGAAGAGCCGCTCCCCACGGATCGCACCGCGCAGCGCCTCTATCGGGTGTTCAACGATGGCTCCTTCGACCGGGGCGGGCGTTTCTACGGCTGGTGGCAGGGGCTGAAGAAGGAGGGGCGCCAGCGCTTCCGGATCAACGGCGAGCCTGTCATCGAACTGGATTTCTCGGGGATGCACCCCCGGCTCTGCTACGCCCTCGATGGCCAGCCGCTTAGCCCCGAGGTGGACCCCTACGCGATCCCCGGCCTGGAAGGCGCCGACACGCGCGACCTCGTGAAGCGCGGGTTCAACCAGTTGCTGAACGGGACGGAGGAAACCGCCAACGCCCCGCCAGGGTGCGCCGAACAGCTACCCCCAGGGATGCGCTGGCACCAGCTTATGGCGCGGATCGAGGATCATCACCGCTCCATCGGCCACTGGCTGCGTTGCCGGCGTGGGCTCGACCTTCAGGCCATCGATGCCGGCATCGCCGAACAGGTGCTGAGCTTCCTGGCCCACAAGGGTATCCCATGCCTTCCCGTCCATGACAGCTTCATCGTCGCCCGGCGCCATGAGGACAGGCTTGGGGAGACGATGATGCTGGCCTGGCACGGCCAGATCAGGAAGCATGGAGGCAACCCCGGTGTGCCACCGATCAAGGGCTGGTCTTCCCCTGAAATCGCGCAGCGGGTCACCCTCAGGGTTGCCTCCTGAGGGACCATCTCCTTCACTGATCCATCACTGGGTGATGGCCATGAAGGTGATGTTTACCCCGCTGTGGCCCAACTGGGGGCACCCCAGAGGGCATAACTGGAAGCCATAAGCGAGCCCCTGAGGAGGGGCCACAAAATACGCCCTATTGCACCCGTTGCAGCCCAGCCGGCGCGGGGTGCTGCTCCAAACGCCAGAGGTCCCCATGAATATCATCGATCCCTACGTGGTGATCGGCCTGCTCAACGTCGCCCAGGTCTTCACGCTCAGCTGGTGCATCGTGCGCATCGCGCAGCTGATCCTGAAGCGGCGACGGCAGCCGTAGCCAGGCCCGAAAAACCCCACAAATCCAGCCGCACAGCGCCGCCAGGGTCTCCCCTGAGGGTTTGCTCCTCGGGCGCCCTTGCGCGCGCTCTGCGGGCCGTTCTGGCGGCTTTTTCCCGCCGTTTCCAACCCGTTGACCCAACCCTCAGACCAATACCGGAGAACCCCATGGCCGCTCTTCGCCAAGCCATCGATGCCCACTGCCGCGCCTGCATCTTCGATCCGCTCGCCCCCGGCACCTGGCGTGAACAGGTCGCCGCCTGCGCCAGCGCCAACTGCCATCTGTTCGATGTCCGCCCTGTCCCCCGCCACTGCGTCAAACGTGGAGTGATCCAGCGTGATGCCGTCGCAGCGGTCCGCGCCAAGCTGGAGGCAGCCTGAGCCGCGCCGCCACGGCCATTGACCATCTGTCATCGGCCAAGCCACTCTGACAGCATGAGCGAGACCCTGTTCGACTTCGATGATGCCAACCTCCGCTTGGAGTGGTTCATCCAGGCCTGCCGCCTGATCGGTGGGCAGCGCGCGATGGCTCAGGCCATCAAGGTCAACGAGCGAAACGTTCGTTACTGGGTTGCCGGGGAGAAGCCGCTGCGAGACGGGGTCATTAATGACGCCGCTGAAGCCCTGCGCCTCCACGCTGAAGCGTGCTTAGCAGCCGCCGACCGGAAACCCCGATGAGTGGTCGCTAGGTCGTCTTGCGGCTGATGGCTCGCGAGGCTCGCCGTTTTGACTTCGCCCGCTTGTTGCCCAGGGCATAGCTGTAGACGGTCGGCTTCAGGGCAGCCTCGTCAATGATCCAGGGATCATGGATTACGATCTCGCCGCCGGTTGCCTGCGTGCTGTCCGCCGACAAGGCGATGCCATGCACGACGATCAGCGGATTGTGCGGGTGCCAGTCCCGATGGAGCGCCACCTCGTTGGCTGTCAGCACGATGTCGCCCAGGTCGCCCGTGGTTCCCTTCACCTCGATAACTTGGCGTTGGCCTGCCCGGCTGGCCACGTAGTCGCAGGAGGCTGTGGCAGACAGGTCCTGCACCTCGCTGAAGCCATTGGCGCGCAGCCAATCAGCCGCCACTGCCATGGCCCGCAGCTCTACGAGCCGCCGCTGGGCCGGGCTCAATCCGAAGCCCTGGCCGGAGCCGTTGGCCAGTCTGGTGGTCTTGTCGTCCTTGGGTTGCGTCAGTGCGGCGTCCTCTCCGAGCGCCGCCAGATAGACCGCCGCATTGGGCTTCAGCTCCACCAACGTCGACCGGTGGTTGAAATCCTTGTGCATCTCCTCCGGAAAGGCCGCGCGGGGCAGGGCCTTCACCCAGCGCACGGCGCGGCGGTTGGGATCATGGCTGCCACCAGGGTCGTGCTGATAATCCCCCGTCACCTCGCCAAGGTAGATCATCTTGTCCACCTTGCACGGGTAGACCAGCACGTCCCCGCGCTGCATCTCGTGAACGAAGTTCAGCAGCATCCCGGCCACAAGCGGCGTGGCGCCCGGCTTGGCCTCCGGTCGCGCGGCTCGATGGGCAGCCTTGAAGGCTTCCCGCGTTGGCGGGATCGCGGCCAGGTCGCCCAGCTGCATCCAGCCGATCCCAACATAGCCCTTCTCGATTGGGTCCAGCCCCAGCCGGACCATGTGGATCCCCCAGACCCGGCGCTCGCTCACGCTGCCGGCTTGGCCAGCGCTTCGGCCACCTTGCGGAAGCGGCTCAGGGCTTCTTCCAGCTGGTCCACGATGTCGGCGGCGATCTCATCGGGTGGCGGTAGGCTGTCGGGGTCGGTGGCGTTCTCGTCCTTCAGCCAGCTGATATCCAGATTGAGCTTGTCCCGCGCCAACAGCGTGGCCCTGTCGAACACCTGGAAGCGCTCGCTGGGCTTGCGCTCATGGAACTTCGTCTTCGGCCGGAAGGCCTCAATGAAGTCCACCATATCTGTGCGGGCCAGGGGGCGTTCCTTCAGGGTGAACTTCATGTTGGTGCGCAGGTCATACACCCAGGTCGCCTGTGTGCCTTCACGCGTGCCGGCCGGCATCCGTTCGAAGAACAGCACATTGGCCTTCACGCCCTGGCTGTAGAAGATGCCGGTGGGCAGCCGCAGGATGGTGTGCAGGTCGAACTCGTCCAGCAGGCGGCGGCGCAGCGTTTCGCCGGCCCCGCCTTCGAACAGCACGTTGTCGGGCAGCACCACGGCGGCCGATCCGCCCGGCTTCAGCACCGACATGATGTGCTGAAGGAAGTTCAGCTGCTTGTTCCCCGTCTCCACGATGAAGTCATCGCGGACATAGCTCTGCTTCTCGGTCTCGATCCGCCCGTCGCTGCCCACGATGCGGAAGCTCTGGCGCTTGCCGAACGGCGGGTTGGTCAGGATCATGTCGAAGCTGGCGTTGCCCCGGTCGGCCAGCGCATCGCGCTGCGCCACCAGCGGCCGGTCACTGCCCAGCCCATGGAGATAGAGGTTCATGGCGCACAGCCGCACCACTTCGGCCACGATGTCGGTGCCGGTCAGCAACTCGCCGCGCAGCCTCTTCAGGGCCGTGCGGTCGCGGGCTTCGGGCTTGCGGCGCATGTGGTCGTAGGCCGCCAGCAGGAAGCCGCCAGTGCCGACCGCCGGATCGTGGACGGACTGGTGCGCCTCCGGGTCCATCACCTGCACGATGGCCTCGATCACCGGGCGCGGGGTGAAATACTGGCCGGCGCCCGAACGCACCTCGCTGGCGTTGCGCTCCAGCAGGCCTTCGTAGATGGCGCCCTTCACGTCCACGTCGAGGCCCAGCCAGGTCTGTTCCCCGATCATGGCGATCACGCGTTGCAGCCGGGCCGGGTCGCTGATCTTGTTCTCGGCGCGCAGGAAGATGGTGCCGATCACATCATCCCGGCGAGACAGCTCCTCCAGCACCTTGGCGTAGTGCCTGGTCAGCGGCTCGCCCGACAGGCTGGCGAGCTTGTCCCAGCGCAGTTCGTCGGGCAGCGGCGAGGGCTCGCCCCCCTGGCGGTCCCGCTCCTGGTCCATCTTGAGGAATAAGAGGAAGCTGATCTGCGTGAGATAGTCCTGATAGGAGACCCCCTCATCCCGCAGCACATGGGCCAGGTTCCAGACCTTGGCGACCAGCGTCTGTTCGTTCATACTGCTTGGCTCGCCCAGCCGTGCCGTTCCAGTTGGTTGAGCGCAATCCCGATCTGGCGGGGCGTGAAGCTGGACTTGCGGCTGTTCCACCCAGCGAAAACGCGGGCAACATCATCAAGCGACCGCGCGCCCTCGCGCGTCACCGCCCAATGGGTGGTCGCCAGCAACTCCAGGCCCACCGGCGTCTCGAAGCCTTCCACCAGGTCCTCGATCCGCTTGAAAGCCGCCAATGTCTCGGAGTCGCCTTCTACCATCGGTTCGGCCTGTTCGAGTGTGCCTGGCACGATTTCGATGGGCTTGGTCGGTTTGTCGCCACCGTCGCCATAACCGGCCGTGTAGTAGCCTTCCATCTCCCGCAGCACATGGCGCAGGTTCTCGGCATAGGGGCCATAATGGCCCTTGGCGTAACGCAGCTTCATCGCGAGCCCGGCTTCCTGCATGAAGTAGGCGAGCTTGTGCACCTCCAGCAGGGTCACATAAGGCTCGAACAGCGCGCGCAGATAGCGATCCATCAGCACCACCAGCGCTGCCCGCTTGGGGGTCAACGGCGGCGGTGCCTTCTTGGCATGGCGCTTCATCCGATCCCCATCGGGGCGCGGCTCGAACAGGCAGACCTTCAGGTCAGGCATATCCTCCAGCGCATTGACGATCCGCGTCTTCACGGCTGGCCACGGCAGCCCGCCCAGCCCGCTGCCCAGCGGCGGCATGGCAATGGAACGGATGCCGCGCGCCTTGATCTCCTCGCGCAGCGCCACCAGCCCGCTCTCGATATCCTCCATTCGGCTGTCGCCGCGCCAATGGCGCTTGGTGGGGAAGTTGATGATCCACTTCGGGTTGGTCAGCTGGCCGGTCTCGAACACGAACATCCGGCCCGGCTGCACCTGGCCTTCCTTGCAGGCCTGGGCATAGGCGGTGAAGTTATCCGGGAAGGCTTCCTTGAACTGGAGGGCGACGCCACGCCCCATGATCCCCACACAGTTCACCGTGTTGACCAGCGCCTCAGCGTCAGCCGCCAGCAGGTCACCCTGCGTGCTCTCGATCATGCTGTCCTCCCCTGCACCCATCAGTAATACCATCCGCGCTGCACTTCCACTCTTGGGCGATGCGCCGCATGGGCAATCGCCTGGCTCACCTGCGTGGCCATGGCCGGGTTGATCACGCCAATGCGTTCCACTAGCTCCCAAGGGAAGAAGCCCTCAAGCAGGAACTCTGACTGCTTGGCCTCCCATACAGCGGGGTCGCTGTTGAACCATCGGTTGCGATTAGCCGGCCAGTCGATCTCATGCAGCTGATCGATCCGGTTACGAAACTCCACATAGTCGCCGGATGCATTGCCCAGACTGAACGCCCAGCGTCGGCCATTAGCGGTCGCCCAAGCAGCCACGTCACGCACATCCGCCTCCAAATGAACGATTGGCTCTTGGCCACCGCGATAGGCAAGCCCCTCACGATTGGCCTTGTGAATGACATAGAGCATGATCGAACGTGAACAGAAGTAGAACGGGACGCAGCCTCCAACCATAAGTCCGGGGTGCACGTCAATTGGCTTGACCAGTCTGCGCCCCTTCAGATTGGCCATGCCGATCAGCGTCCCGTGGGCTGCCCTGCCGTTCATCACCGCATCCGGCAACAGGCCGCCCGCCGCAATCACGTGCGGCAGTCGATCCCAATGGAGGATATGGTAGCACTTCAGCGGCACCGGCGGCGGGCTCATGCGGCCAGTTCTCCCCGGAAGGCGGCGGCGAGGATGGATTGGCGCAAACCGCTTCCAGGCTGACCTTCCGCCAAGCTGATCACGGCATCACCTTCTTTCTTGGCCATGCCCATCACCTTCACGATCTCCGCCTGTTCGGCAGAGGGTGGCAGCGGGATGGGTATCGTTTCCAGCGTCTCAAGGTTGATGTTCTTCTGCGCAGTTGCCGGCGCGTCGGCTTCGATCCCAGATTGCAGCGTCCGAATGACCAGATCGAGGTATCGGGGATTGACCCCCTCGGCTGGTGCAACCCCGACGATGCTGTCTGGGAAGCAGCCGGCGAAGTTCAGCACGCCGGTCTTGGCGATGTTGGCGGCGATGGTGATGCACAGCGTGCCTTCTGGCCACAACTTGCTCTGGTTCAGGCCGAGTTCGCTATACGTCTGGTCGAAGGCTGTGATCTCCCCGTCGCTGTTGGCCACGATGCCGGTCTGCACGAACGGATAAGGACCGCCATACAAGCGAGGGTCGTTTCTCGGTCGATGCTTGCTCTTGCCCCGGCCAAACTCACCCAGCTGCGGCAGCGTCGCCCACGCCCAGTCCTCGGGCAGGGTGGGGAGGTCGGTGGTGTCGGGGGGAGGGGGTTCGGGGTAGCGTTTGCCCTTGTTGCGTGGGTCCTGGGTCCAGCGGGTGCGGCGGTCGGCGAGGATGCGGGCGAGGAGGGCTTCGCCGGTTTCGGCCGGCGGGTTGGTCGCGCGCCAATCGGCGGTGAGGTCCCCCGTCACCGCCGCCTTCAGCAGCGCCTGCCGCCACTGCCCCAGCGACGTCTTCGCCGCCGCCAACGCCTCCTCCCCTGCCGCCACTTCAGCGAAGAGCGTGTCGATGCGGGAGACCAACAACCGTTGCAGGTCCGCTGGTGGCACAGGCAGCGGCTGTGCTCGCACGTCTACATCCAGCACGGCCGGCGGGCTGCTTCCCCGCTGGAGCGGCAGCAGTCTGGATACGAATTGGTCGCTCGTAACCCAATGGAACAGGAAGCGGCTGTCTAAGTCTGGTTTGGCTCTGAGAACACAAAAGGCGGTCGAAGCAACGTCCGCGTCCTGGCTCTGGAGGTGAACGGTCCGCCGCAGATAGGGCCGCACGGTGGACAGGGCGATGTCGCCTGCCTCCAGAAACTGCCTTGCCCGCGAGGGGGCATCCTTCACGGCCACCAGGTCTCCAACGCGCCCTTCGCCGAGCCCGCCAACATCCAGATATCGGAAGGTGTCCTTGAACTTGCTTGAAGGAGAACCACGGGAGGGCTCCGAGGTGACATCGCCCAACCGCTCCCATTGCCACCCCTCAGGCAACGCCCACGGGCCTTCCACCGGCCCTGCTGCCGCCGCTGCCTTCACCCCCCGCGCCACTCAACCCCCTCAGGCCACCAGGGCCTTGTTCAGATCATCCAGCATCGGCGCCAGCCGATCCCCGAACGCCCGCCGTGCCGCATACACGCCGCCGCGATCCGCGAACACCTCCCCGATGTCGGCCAGCGCGAGATGGGCATTGGCGGCGATCTCGTCGCGCATCGCCTCCAGCCAGGCGCGCTGTTCCGCCGTGTAATCGCGCCCGGCCCGCTTCTCGCGGCCCAGCCACAGGTTGAACGCCTGGGTCACCTGCACGGCGAACGGCGCCAGCTCCGCGCCGGCACCGATGGCAAAGCGCACAAGCACGATGAGATCGGTGAGCAGGCGGGCCGGATTGTCCTTCACCTGATCCGGCAGCAGCCGGCGATAGGCCTGCCACAGCGTTTCTGGCTTCAGCAGCCAGGGCGGCTTCAGCATCGCCTCCTTCAGCTCCTTCAGGCTCTGATAGGTGAGCGCCTGGGCGGCGGGGCTGGCGGGGCGGGCATAGAGGATGGTGAGCGCGGCCAGCTGGTCCCGGTGCTGATCGATGAAGTCCCGGAAGCTGGTGGTCATCGCTTCGGCCGCCTTGAGGTCGAACCCGGTGGAAACGATCTCGTCCTGCACCGTGTCGGCGATCACGATCTCGGTCGCACGCTTGGCCTCGATCAGCGTCTGCCGCAGGGCGGGCTTGCTGAACGCGGCGATGGCCGCCTCGCGCTCCTCTTGCGCCACGGCCGCAATCTGTTCGTCGCTGGGGTTGGAGCCATGCTGCCCCCTGGCGATGCCGATCAGCCGATCATTGTCCAGCGCATCGGCCAGCCGGCTGGCGAGATCATGGACAGACAGGCCATCGCTGGCCTTGATGACGGCACCCTGCTGCTCCTCGTTCAGCTTGGGCGCCAGCGTCGCCAGCCGCACGGCGAGGGTGGAGAGCGTGTCCTCGTCACTGGCGCCGGCCGCCACCTGCTCCAGCAGCTTCTCGAAGCTGATGTGGCGCTTGCGTTCCATGGGCACGGTTTGGGCCTTCTCCGTCTCGGAAACGCCCACGGCGTCGATCAGGTAGAACAGCTCCTTGTCACCCGCGTCGGGCGTGACGGACTTCAGCTGGGCCGGATCGATGGAGCGGACGCCGCGCCCGCGCATCTGCTCGTAATAGACTTGGCTCTTCACGTCGCGCATGAAGATCAGCACCTCGATGGGTTTCACATCAGTGCCGGTGGCGATCATGTCCACGGTGACGGCGATGCGCGGGTTGTAGCTGTTGCGGAACTGCTGGATCAGCTGGTTGGGGTCCACACCGGACACTCGGTAGGTGATCTTCTTGGCGAAGTCATTGTCCCTGCCGAATACCTCGCGGGCAATCGTCACGATCTCCTCGGCGTGGTGATCATCCTTGGCAAAGATCAGCGTCTTGGGGACGTGGGTGCGGCCGGGGAACAACATGGTGGGAAGGCTGTCCCGATAGGCCGTCAGCACCGTGCGGATCTGATCGGGCGCCAGCACCGAACGGTCGAGCGCTTCGGGCGGGAAGTCGAAGTCTTCCTCCAGCGTCTCATAGCGTTGCTTGCGGGTCCGCTTGTCCCGCACGGGGAGCGCGATGCCGGCATCGACCTTGCCGCCTTCCTCGCCAACGCGGGTGCGGATGCGGAACACCTCGAACGGCACGTTCACCCCATCGATCACCGAGCGTTCGTAGGGATATTCGGCGACCAGATTGTTGCCAAAGAAGGCCATGGTTTGCACCGTGGGCGTGGCGGTGAGGCCCAGGATCTGGGCATCGAAATAGTCGAGCAGCTGACGCCAGTTGCCATAGATGCTGCGGTGGCACTCATCGACGATGACGATGTCGAACGTCTCGGGCGGCAGCGCGGGGGCGTAGTGGATCTCGCGGGTGGGCACAATGGTGGTGCCGCTTTCGTCGCTGGCGTCTTCGTCTTCCTCGCTGAGGGTCTCCCCTGAGAGCTGGGCATAGAGGCGCTGGATGGTGGAGATCACCACCTTGGCGGTCCCGTCCATGCCGGCGGCGGCGAGGCGCTGAACGTTGTAGAGATCGGTGAACAGCCGCCCGGTGCCAGGCGGGCGATAGGACTGGAACTCCTTCAGCGTCTGCCGGCCGAGGTTGTTACGGTCCACCAGGAAGAGGATCCGGCGGGCATCGGCATGGGCGAGCAGGCGATAGGACAGGCTGGCTGCCGTGAAGGTCTTGCCGGCGCCGGTGGCCATCTGGACGAAGGCACGGGCCTGGCCCTGCTTCAATGCGTGTTCCAGCCCGTCGATGGCCTCGATCTGGCAGAGGCGCAGGCCATCGGGGTTCAGCTCGGGCAGGCCTTGGAGGCGCAACCTGAGGGAGGACTTGGCCTTCAGCCATTCGTTCAGCGTCTCGGGCCGGTGGAAGCTGAAGACGGCGCGGGACGGGGTGACAGGATCCACGCGGTCCACGAAGCGGGTCTCCACGCCGGTGGCCTCATAGCCGAACCGCAGCGGGGTCCCCCAGGTGGCAACCGTGGGGGGCAGCGCGAACTGATAGCCCTGGGTCTGCTCGGCGACGCCCGACAGGGTGGTCCCGGCGGGCTTGGCTTCGATGACGCCGCAAGCCTTGCCGGCGACGAACAGCAGATAATCGCAGTGGCCGTTCTGAAGGCCGAACTCTCGCACGACAACACCAAGGGCCGCGTTGCGGTCAAACTCGTCCTTGTCCTGAATAACCCAGCCAGCCAGCTGCAACTGCTGGTCGATGACCTCACGGGCCTTCTCTTCGGGTGTCTGCCCCATGCTGCTGTTATGGCGTGACTTCTTGGGCTTGACCATAGAGCCGGAATAATCGGCCAAAAAATCCGCGCGGGCATCGATGGGTCGGCCTTTGGTGGTTTCCCCCTGTGGCCCCCTGCCGTCGCGTTCTGCGGCTGGATAAGGCGGGTTTTTCCGGCCTCTGGAGGGTTATTTGCAGCGGAGCAGGGAGGGCAGGATCAGACCTGCCGCAGCGCCTCTTCGATCTGCTCGTCCGTCCAATGGGGGTAATGCTTCAGGAGGACTTCCTTGAACTCCGCTCCCCAAGGGAGGTCCTGCAACCGCCCTGCTCCTGACGCGGCTTCGACAGCGGCCGTTGCCGAGCTCTTGGCAGGGTCTGATGTCATCTCGGTGTTGGCCGGTTCGAGGTAGAAGTCCAGCACCCGGCGCATCAGCTGACAGAGCTTGCGCATCACCACCCTCGCAGCGCGCCCAGCGCGATGACCTCAGGCGGGGTGCCCCTGCCGATGGTGAGAGAGAACTTCACCAGCGGCTGGCCGGCAATCGGCTTGTCACCGTAGAAGATCCAGTGGCCTTCGCCGACCCGGTCGCGGGCCTCCGCCTGCTCCAGATACTCCCTGACAATACTGCCCACGTGGGAGCGCAGGCGCTCGTCGCTGAGCACCAGCGCGAGCTGCGCCTCGATGCTGTCGGCTGCCTCTAGGGCGCTCTCGCCCACATCATGCACGATGGTCTCGTCCTCGAACTCCAAACGTCCCCAGATCAGCATCACTCCAACTCGCAACCCTAAGGGCAACCCATTGGAATGATGGGAGCACAGCGGCGGCCGGGTCGTAAAGATAGGGGCCGTCTCGTAGGGGTATACCCTGACGGGGCGTCTCAAGGGGTGCATGATTGCGTCTCGTATGGATTGACACAGAGTTTATGAGACGATATCCGAACAGCGTCTAGACCCTAATGAGACGGAGGATGAGATGCTTGTGGGTTACGCGCGGGTCAGCTCGGTGGGCCAGTCGCTGGAGATCCAGCTGGATCAGCTCATCGCCGCCGGCTGCGAGAAGCTCTTCAGCGAGAAGCGCAGCGGCACCACCACCGTCGGCCGCGACGCCCTGACCGATGCCCTGGAGTTCGTCCGCGAGGGGGACGTGCTGGTGGTCACCCGGCTGGATCGCCTGGCGCGCTCCATCACGGACCTGCGCCAGATCATCGACCGACTGGCCGCCAAGGGAGTATCCTTCAGGTGTCTCCAGCAGGGAGCCATCGACACCTCCCGATCCGATGGCAAGCTGCTTCTCAACATCCTGGCCAGCTTCGCCGAGTTCGAGGCAGACATCCGCCGGGAGCGCCAGCGCGATGGGATCGAGAAGGCCAAGGCCGCTGGGGTCTATCGGGGGCGTCCCGCGAGCATCGAAGGCGACAAGGTCCGCGCCCTCCATGCTCAAGGCATCGGCCCCGCCGATATCGCTCGCCAACTGGGGATCGGTCGGGGGTCAGTCTATCGGCACCTCAAGGCGGCTGCATAAGCCGCCATCGCCTTCCGGCGGTCTGATTTTTTGAAGCTCTGCAACTGAGGCCAGTGTGCCAGGCTGGCTGACCATGCAAAGGTTCGATGTGCCATTCTGTGCCAACAGGTATCTATCTCCGGCATCTATGGCACAGAAATCTGGCACATCTCATATGTCCTGTTCTAAGACCATGTTTTTATTGGTATCAGGAAGTCTCTCCCCGACCAACTTGCACCGCGAAGCGGTTCCGCAGCGCAGGAACGGCGCAGCCAATCCTGTTTTCCCGACCAACGAATCGATTGCCGTCAGCGCTTCGGTTCCAGCCGCCAATCCAGTGCCTGGATCTGCGGCCCCGGTGTTGGTGCCAGCAGCGCATGGGCGATCAGCGTGCCATTGCGGCAATGCCACAGATATTCGCCTTCCAGCGCGCCCAGCGCCCGCACGCCCGGCGGTCGGGGGCAATCGCCGGCCTTCGCCTTGATGGCCGCGATGTCGGCAGCGCGGTGGGCGGCATCGTGGTCCATCAGGAAATTCACCGCCAGACTGGGTGTGATGCTGGCGATGTCCCCGCTGGTCAGCAGCCGATGCATGGGGCCAACCAGGCGGGCGAGCGCTGGTGACAACGGCACCACATCCGCCGGCATCAACCCGGCCTCCTTGATGGCAGTCAGCGCTGCCCAGGCTGGCCCGGCGGCGCCGGCATAGGTGTGGTTGGTGAACACGAAGACGCCCCAGCCGCTTTCCGGTGCGATCAGCATGTGGCTTCCGTAACCGGGATAGCCGCCGCCGTGGAAGGCGACGCGCCCAAGCTGGCAATCATCGCCCACCCTGAGCCCGCCACCATAGACGACCGCGACCATGCAGGTGGGCACGTTGCCATTGCCGGGCCGGTTGATGCGCCTTGGGGAGCCTTCACCGCGCAGCAGGCCGCGAACGGTTGTGCGGGATTTCGGTTCGGCCGTTCCGGGCGCGCCAGCCGGCCAGGCCGAAAGCAGATGATCCACCCAGCGGGCATAATCGGGGACGGTGGTGATGACGCCGCCCATGGCGCCAAAGGTGCCGGGGCCCATGTCGGGCTCGCGCTGCCACTGCTGGTCTTCCCAGCGCCAGCCGGTGGCGAGCTTGCCGGCGGGCACATCTGCGAGGTTGAAGGTCGTGGCGTTCATCCCAAGCGGCTGGAAGCGACGCCGGGCGATTTCGACTTCAAAGGGCTGGCCGGTCACATTGCGGATGATGCGGCCGAGAAGGGCATAGCCAAGGTTGGAATACTCGTGAGCAAGGCCGGGCGCACGGGTGAAGGGCACGCCGCCCTTCAGCAAGGCGGTGAACTCGGCGTCCGGCAAGGGTGTCTGGCGGTCGCCCCATGGGTCGTCGGTGACGAAGCCCGCCATGTGGTGAACGAGATCGGTGATCGTGATCGCCTCGCCCCAGCCAGCCAGTTCCGGCACATGCTTGACCACCGGATCATCAAGGCGCAGCTTCCCTTCGCCGGCCAGTTCGTAAATCGTGAGCGCCGTGAAGGCCTTGGTCATGCTGGCAATGCGGAAGCGCGAGTCCGGTTCCACCGGGCGCCGGCTGTCGGCATCGGCAAGGCCGGCATGGCCTGCGTGCACCAGGCCTTCCCCGCGCTTGACGATGCCCCAGGCGATGCCGGGCCAGTTGTTGATGCTGGCCATGTCCTGCATCGAGGCATCGATCCGGGCGGCCACGTCCGGCGGCAGCGGCGCGGCGGATGCGGGTACTGTGGCCAGCAGGGCCGCAGCCAGCAGCGCCCTCACATCTCTTTCCCGTCGCTGATCTTGTAGAACACGCCGCTGCCGTCGCCACCGGCCAGTTCCAGCGTGCCTTCGATGGTGCGCACGTCATAATTCATTGGAACGGCGCTGGTGACCTTCACCTCGATGAACTGCTGCGGGCCGGGATTGAGGTGGAAGGGGCAATCGGGCGGATAGGCCAGCAGCACGAAATGGCTCTGGTTGGCGCCCTTGCCGAGCGGCAGCATGTAGCCGTTGATCTTCACGCGCTTGCCGGCCAGCGACTTGACCGCCGCCGGGTAGAGTGGCTTGACCGCCCCGGTCTTGGCAGCGCGCGGGTCTTCCTGCGTGGCTTCCAGCACCTGCCAGGGCACGCCGCCCGGCGGAGTCGGCGCCGGCTTCCAGATGGATTCGGACGGTTTCAGTGGACCAGCACCGCCATTCACGGTCTGGGCGAGAGCGGGACCGGCGACAAGGGCGAGGCCAAGAACGAGCGGATAGAAACGCATCGGGCAGTCTCCTAACGGGCGTTGGCCAGCGTGTCGGCAATGTCGGATTGCAGCACACGCAGGGCCGGGATCAAGGCGGCAATCAATCCAATGGCAAGTGCGGCCAGCACGATCCAGGCCTCTCCGGGGTGAAAACGCGTCGCGGACAGGCCAAGCTGGTGCAGTTGTTCGATGCTGGCCGCCGCAAGGCCGATGACGGCATGACCCAACAGCAGGCCGAGCGCGGCCCCGGCAGTCGCCAGGATCAGGCCCTCGCTGGCCACCTGGCCGATGATGGCGGCGCGGCTGGCACCGATCACCCGCAGCATCGCCATGTCGCCCTCACGCTCCTTCAGGGCGGTGAGCAGCGCGACGAAGATCGACAGGCCAGCGGTGAGCATCAGCAGCACGGCAAAGGCGCGCACCGCGTCAAGGCCGACACCCACGAGTGCCAGCAGGCGGGACACTTCCACCGCCGGCACCGCCGCCTGCAGATTGGTCTGGCGGTTGACGAACCCGGGCAGGCGCACGGCGGCAATCGGGCTGCCGAAGCGCGCCAGCACGGCTGTCACCTCGGCTGGACTGACGTGCGCGGCATGGTCCTCGGCGCTTTCGCCTTCATGATCATGGTCGGCGTGCTCGGCCTCAGTCTCGCCCTCGTGATGGTCATCGTGCGGCGCCTCGATCCCGTGCACGGCCCACACGCTCTCGATGCGGGTGAGGATCAGCCTGTCGATCACCGTGCCGGTGGGTTTCAGCCGGCCGACGACGATGAAGGGCGTTTCCTCGTGCTTCGGGCCTTCATCACCGCCACCCATTCCATGCCCGCCAACGAAGCGCTGGCCCAGCCCGGCGCCAGTGCGGGCCGCGACATCGGCGCCGATGACGGCTTCCATCGGCTCGGCGAACATGCGGCCATCGGCAAGTGTGGCGCCCATGAGAGCAGGGTAGGCGGGCTCGGTGCCGACGATGCGGAATGTGCGGAAGCTGTCGCCCAGCGCCAGCGGGATCGCCTCGGCCACGCCCAACTGCCGGCGCAGCAGTCCAACCGTCTCAAGCGGCACGTTCCCGGTCGGGATGTCGACATGATAGACGGAGGAAAGGATCAGCTGCAGCGGCGAGCCCTTGGCGCCCACCACCATGTCGATGCCCTGCGCGTCCCTGTCGAAGCGATTTTCGAGCTGGCTGGAGAAGAGCAGCAGGATGACCAGGCTGGCCACACCCAGCGCCAGCAGCAGGATGTTGAGCGCCGTGTTCAGCGCGCGATCCTTCAGATAGGCGAGGCTGAGGCCGATCATGCCGCAATCGGTTCCGGCGCCGCGAGGTCGAGCCGGTTGGCGAAGTGGTGGGCGATGCGGCCATCGTGGGTGGCAACCAGCAGCGTGGCGCCGGTGGCCTCGGCCGTCTTGAACATCAGGTCGATCATGCGCATGGCATTGCCGTCATCCAGCGCCGACGTGGGTTCATCGGCAACCAGCAGGCGGGGCCGGGTGACAAGGGCGCGGGCGATGGCAGCACGTTGGCCTTCGCCCTGGGACAGCTGGCGCGGCCGTGCGTCGGCGCGGTGCAGCAGGCCGACGTTGGCGATCATCTGGTCAATGGCGGCATGATCCGTGCGGCCCAGCGCCAGCCGCTGCGCCAGCGCCAGATTGTCCCTGACCGACAGCGCCTGGATCAGCCGCAGCGTCTGGAACACCAGGCCGATGGTGCGGCGCCTCAATGCGTCACGATCGGCGGGGGCGAGGGTGGACATGGCTTCGCCGGCCACGCTGATGCTGCCGTGGCTGGGCGTGAGCAGGCCGGTGACGATGTTGATGAAGGTGGACTTGCCGGATCCCGACGGGCCCAGCAGCAGCGCATGGTTGCCGGGGTTGAGCCGCCAGTCACCGATCGCCATGACGCGGCGACCATCGCGCTCATGCGAAAGGCCCCTGGCATCGACCAGGGGCCCTTCCGGCGGCGTCTGGTTGCTCAGTGTGTCAGGGCTGGGCATTGGCCACGGCAACGGGGGCGGCCGTCTCGGCCTGTGCCGTCTGGGTGCCATCCGTCATGCCGAGCCGCTTCAGCATGGCGAGGCGCGCCGTCTCGATCGCTTCCTGGCGGCGCTGTTCGGCAATGCGGGCAGCCGCCTCGGCATAGGCGCCGGCATAGGGATCACTGCCGTCGGTGGCATAGTGGCTGTAGCCCGGCATGCCATCGAAGGCGCAGGCAAGGGCCGGCGCGGCAGCTACAGTGGCCGACAGGGCGGCCAGGGCCATCAGGGTGCGCATGAACATCCTCCCGTTGCGCGAATCCTCGATGGATACAATGTCACAGCCGCCCGGCGCGCGCAACGCCGCAAGGGTGGGCCAAATGGCGCAGGCGGACGGCTTGCAATGCCGGCCAGGGCTGGGCATTGGGGCAAACCTTGACGGCAAGCTGGCTGGAGCGGGACGCATGCGGGCAATTGGCAAACTGGTGATGGCGTTGGCCCCGATGCTGGGCTCAATGCTGGCCCCGATGCTGGTCGCGCCGGCACCCGTGCTCGCCAACCCGATTGTCCAGACCAAGGGTGACTTCGTTGACAAGTTCCGCCAGTTCGAGGGCGAGGACTGGCCGACCCCCACGGACTATCGCAATGCCGCCGGCGCGCCGGGCCACCGCTATTGGCAGCAGAAGGTGGATTATCGCATCACTGCCCGCCTGGATGAGGCCAATCGCAGCATCAGCGGCACCGAGGTCATCACCTATCACAACAACAGCCCGGACAGCCTGCGCTACCTGTGGCTGTTGCTCGACCAGAACGAAAACAAGAAGAACAGCATCGGCTATCTGGCAGACACGGTGGCGCCAGGCGGCGCGATCGGCATGACGGGCGTGCGCCGTGCCATGCGCTTCAAGGAGTGGGAAGGCGGTTTCAACAACCTGACCGTCACCGATGGCAGCGGCCGCCCGCTCAAGTTCACCGTCGTGGACAGTCTGCTGCGCATCGACCTTCCCTCGGCCTTGCCCAGTGGCGGCGTCACCACGGTGCGCCTGGCCTTCACCGTGCCGCTGATGGAAACCCGCGTTATCGGCGGCCGGTCCGGATATGAATGCTTCACCAAGCCGGATGAAGACGGCAATTGCCTGTTCCTTGCCGCCCAATGGTTCCCGCGCGCGGCCGTCTATTCCGACTATGAGGGCTGGCACAACAAGGCCTTCGTGGGCTCTGGCGAGTTCACGCTGGAATTTGGCGATTATGATGTGAGCCTGACCGTGCCGGCAGACCATGTGGTGGCCGCCACCGGGGAACTGGCCAATGCGGCCGAGGTGTTGAGCCCCGCCCAGCGCGCCCGGCTGGCGCAGGCACGCACCGCCAGGGAGCCGGTCTACATTGTCACCCCTGCCGAGGCGGCCGCCGCCGAAAAGGCGAAAGCGTCGGGCAGCAAGACCTGGCGCTTCACGGCCCGCAACGTGCGCGATTTCGCGTGGGCGGCCAGCCGCAAATATGTCTGGGATGCGATGGGCGTGAAGCAGGATGATCCGGCCAATCCGCTGGTGATGGCGATGAGCTTCTATCCCAAGGAGGCCCGGCCGCTGTGGGATGCCTATTCAACCAAGGCGATTGCCCACACCATCGATGTCTATGGCCAGTTCGCCTTCCCCTATCCCTATCCGGTGGCGCAGAGCGTCAACGGCCCGGTGGGCGGCATGGAATATCCGATGATCACCTTCAACGGCCCGCGCCCGGTGAAGGACCGCAAGACCGGCCGGCTGACCTATACCGAGCGGGCGAAATACGGCCTCGTGGGCGTCGTCATCCACGAGATCGGCCACATCTGGTTCCCGATGAGCGTCAACAGCGACGAGCGCCAGTGGACCTGGATGGACGAAGGTATCAACACCTTCCTGCAGTTCGAGGCAGAGCGGCAGTGGGATCCCGATTTCCCGGCCCGCCGCGGCGAACCGCGCGACATCGTCGAGTATATGGTCAGCCGGGACCAGGTGCCGCTGATGACCAACAGCGAAAGCCTGCTGCAGTTCGGCAACAATGGCTATGCCAAGCCGGCCACTGCACTGGTCATCCTGCGCGAAACCATCCTGGGCCGCGAACTGTTCGACTTCGCCTTCAAGGAATATGCCAGGCGCTGGCGTTTCAAGCGGCCGACGCCCTATGATTTCTTCCGCACCATGGAGGAAGCCTCGGGCGTTGACCTCGACTGGTTCTGGCGCGGCTGGTTCTATACGACCGACCATGTCGACATCAGCCTCGACAAGGTGGTGAAAGCCCGCATCGACACCCGCAATCCCGAGGTGGAGAAAGCCTGGGATCGGGATCGTGCCAAGGATGAGCCGACGCCGCTGACGGTGACGCGCAACCGGATGGCGCCGGTGGTGGAACGCGATCCGGCCACCCGCGACTTCTACGACGATACCGATCGCTTCACGGTGACGGCCAAGGACCGCAAGGATTATGAGGCCCTGCAGAAGAAGCTGGACCCGGAACAGGCGGCGGCCCTGAACTTCAAGGACAATTTCTATCACTTCAGCTTCCGCAACATCGGTGGGCTGGTGATGCCGATCATCCTCAAGCTCGACTATGAGGACGGCAGCAGCGAGACGGTGCGCATCCCGGCCGAGATCTGGCGCTACAATGCCAAGGCCGTGACCTGGCAGCATGTGACGCCGAAGCTGCTGAAGGCGGCCGAGGTGGATCCGCTGTGGGAAACGGCCGACGCCGACCGCAGCAACAATGCCTATCCGCGCCGTATCGAACCGGCCGTGCTGAAGGTGCGCGATGATCCGGCCGGCGGTGACAACCGCATGGCCGACAGCGAGCTGGAGGTGACACCGGACAGCACCAGGACCCGCCCGGTGAAGAAGGACGAGAAGAAAAAGGACGACGAATGATCCGGGGGCTGGCGGTGATCGGCCTGCTGGTTGCTGGCCTTGTTGCCAGCCCGGCAGTTGCCCATCGCGGCCATGCCACGCTGAGTGTCGTGGAGATTGACGCGCGGTCTGGCGCCGTCACGGTAACACACCGCATGGCAGCGCACGACGTCGAACCGGCGCTGGTCGACATCGCGCCGGCCGCCCAGCCCAGCCTCGACGATCCGGATGCGGTGCAGGCGCTGATCGCCTATGTCGGCCGCACCTTCCGGATTGAAGGCGTTGCGCTGGCCTTTGCCGGACAGCAGTTGGCAGGCGACACGGTGGTGCTGCGCTTTGCCGGCAGGTTGGCCGGGCGTCCGTCGGTGCTGCGCATCGCCGGTAGCCTGTTCGGCCAGACTCATCCCGATCACAGCACGCTGGTCAACGTCCGCCGGGCTGGCGTGACACGGTCTTTGCAGTTCGGTCCTTCGGACCCGCCGCAGACCCTCGCGCTTTCCGATCCCTGAGCCGCCCTGCGGGTCGGCTGGCCCTACGCCAAAAGACGTAACGCGCGATCCTGCCTGTCATGCAAATGACATGGCTGGCCACGCGGACCTGAGGCGCTGTCCGGGGGAGGGCACGAACATCAGCCGCGGGACTGGAACGACAAGGGGCACCGTCCGCACCTCGTCGGGGTCGCAAAAGGACGGGCAATCGCCATGAGGGGGCAGCCATCTCAGGAAACGTCCGGACATGTGGTTCGGGCCAGATGCTTGTTGCGGGCGCGGAACTGACCGGCCCGCCAATTGGGGGTGACCATGCTGACCGAAGCCAACCACATGCAAAATGTGCGCCCTGGCGTGCGCCCAGCCTTGCGCAACAGCCTGCTGGCAAGCGTTGCCCTGATCGGGATGGCACTGCCGGCGACCGCGCAGCAAACGACAAACGTTGCCGAAACCGCCGCCGAGCCGGCTGCCGATGAGGATGCATCTGTTATCACCGTCACCGGCTCGCGTATTGCGCGCACCGGTTATGACTCGCCCATTCCGGTCTCGGTTATCGGAGAGTCCGAGCTGAAGGCCGAACCGCAGGCCAACATCGGCGACTTTGTCAACACGCTGCCCTCGGTGCAGGGGTCCCAGTCCTCGTCCACCAACTCCGGATCGCTGTCCAATGGCCAGGCCGGCATCGCCACCGTGAACCTGCGCGCGCTGGGCGCCGCCCGCACGCTGGTTCTCATTGACGGCCAGCGCTCGGTTGCCTCGACCCCCGTCGGCTTCGTAGACGTCCAGACCGTGCCGCAGGGCCTCATCAAGGGCGTCGAAGTGGTGACCGGCGGGGCCAGCTCTGCCTATGGCTCGGATGCGGTGTCCGGGGTCGTCAACTTCGCCCTCAACCGCGACTTTACCGGCCTGCGTGCCGAATATGAATTCGGCATCACCGATTATGGTGATGTGCCCAACCACACGATCCGCATCACCAGCGGCTTCGATTTCGCTGGAGGCCGCGGCAAGGTGCTGTTGGCCGGCGACTATTTCACCCAGAAGGGGGTCGATACCTATGATCGCCCCTGGCAGCAATCGGGCTTCTTCCAGATCGACAATCCTGCGTTTACGGCCACCAACGGCCAGCCGGAGCGCTTTGTCGGATCTGGAATCGGCACCTACCAGTTCACGCCGGGCGGCATCATCAACTCCGGCCCGCTGCGCGGTACCTATTTTGGCCAGATCAGCAACGGCCAGGCCAGCCTGAACCGGTTCACTTATGGTCCAAACCGCGGCCAGTGGATGATCGGCGGCGATTACCTGATCAGCCGCGAGGGACACTGGAGTTCCAACAGCCTGGCCCCGAACGAGGAGCGCGGCAATATCTTCGGCCGCCTTTCCTATGAGGTCAGTCCGGCTTTCACGCCGTTCGTGCAGTACAGCTATTCGGCCTACTCCGGCAGCAGCTTCTATCAGCAGACGCCCAGCGTGGGCGTCACCATCCAGCGTGACAATGCCTTCCTGCCCACCGCGCTGGTCAACCAGATGACGGCATTGAACCTGACCAGCATCTCGATCGGCACCAGCAACAACGGCTTCCCGGCGGCAGGCTCGAACAACACACGCGAGGTCTATCGCTTTGTGGCCGGCGCTGATGGTGAATTCGAGCTGGGCAAGGGCAGCTGGAAATACAGCGGCTATTACCAGGTCGGCATTGCCAAGACGAACGAACTCTTGACCAACACGTGGCGCAACGATCGCGTCGCGCTGGCGCAGGATGCAGTACGGGCCCCGGCGGGCAATGCGGCGGGCATCGCACCTGGCACCATCGTCTGCCGGTCCACGCTCACCAATCCGACCAACGGCTGCGTGCCTTTGAACCGCATCGGCATCGGCGGCGTCACCCAGGCAGCGATCGATTATGTGTTCAACAATGGCGCCCAGCCACAGCGCTTCCAGACGCTGCGCCAGGACGTCGCTTCACTGAACGTGTCGACCAACGACCTGTTTGAAACCTGGGCCGGTCCGGTCAGCTTCGCCACCGGCGGCGAATGGCGGCGCGAGCGGGTGGACGGCTTTGTCGACCCGCAGTTCAATTCGGGTTGGCTCTATGGCAACTACCGGGTCACCGCAGGCGCGTTCACCGTTTGGGAAGTGTTCGGCGAAACCGTGGTGCCGCTGGCCAAGGGGCTGGACTTCAATGGCGCCATCCGCCGCACCGAATATTCGACCTCTGGCGGTGTCACCACCTGGAAGCTGGGTGCCACCTGGCAGGTGATCGACGATTTCAAGCTGCGCGCCGTGCGCAGCCGCGACATTCGCGCGCCCAACCTCAACGAACTGTTCGCGCCCGGCACCGCCCGCACCAACACGGTGAACGTGCCCCAGCCGGGCGGCGGCCAGCGCGCTGACCAGTTCCTCGAACAGACGACCGGGAACCTTGACCTGCGGCCGGAAGTGGCCCTGACCTGGGGCGTCGGCGGCGTGTTCACGCCAAGCTTCCTTCCCGGCTTTGCTGCCTCCATCGATTATTTCGACATCAAGCTTTCGGGCGCCATCGGCACCATCACCGCACAGACCATCACCAACCTGTGCCTTGAACAGAACCGCGCCGACATCTGCCCGTTCATCACCTTCAACGGCCCGGTCAGTCCGACCAGCGTGATCACCGGCATCCGGCTGGTGCCGTTCAACTTCGCACAGGTCCGCGTCAAGGGCATCGATGCCGAGGCCAGCTATCGCTTCAACCTTGGCGGTGGCCGCGCGACGCTGCGTGCCCTGGTGTCGCATTACATCGACAACATCACCGACAACGGCATCGACGTGCCCGAAGACATCGCCGGCAAGAACCAGGGCGACGGCGTGCCGAGCTGGAACTATCGCCTGACCGCCAACTACGAGATTGACGACTGGTCGTTCAACCTGACCGGCCGCGGCTTCTCCGATGGGGTCTACAACAACAATTTCTTTGAATGCACCAGCGGCTGCCCGGCCTCCACGCCGCAGCAGCGCACCATCAACACCAACCGCATTTCTGGCCAGTGGTATCTGGATGCCTCGATCACCAAGAAGCTGACCTTCGGCCGCTCCTCGTTTGACGTGTTCCTCTATGTGAGGAACCTGCTCAACAGCGATCCGGTGCTGGTGGGCAACGGCCCGACGGGGAACAACACGCCAGCCTACCCGCAAACCAACCGCGGCCTGTATGACGTGCTTGGCCGTGTGTACCGCATGGGCGTGCGCTTCAACTATTGACGAGACTGCATTGGGGGGACTGACGATGACGATGAAGACAACCATGGTGGCCGGCCTGCTGGCCGCCACCATGCTGGCCGCACCGGCGTTCGCGGCCACGCCTGCGCAGAAGAAGGAGGCGGCGGCGCTGGTCGACGCGCAGACCAAGCTGGCACAGGACATGGTGGACATGGTGTTCAGCTTTGCCGAACCGGGTTTTCAGGAGGTGAAGACCAGCGCGTATCTGACCGGCATCCTGGAAAAGAACGGCTTTACCGTGGTCCGCGGTGCCGCCGGTATCCCCACGGCCTTCACCGCCACCTGGAGCAACGGTCCCGCTGGTAAGGACGGGGGCCCGAAGATCGCGCTGGGCAGCGACATTGATGGCCTGCTGGGCCTCTCCCAGTATCCGGGGGTCGTCGAGATGAAGCCGATGGTGGAGGGCGCACCCGGGCACGGCGAGGGCCACAACAGCGGCATGCCGATGATGATCGTCGCGGCACTGGCCGCCAAGCAGGTGATGGAAAGGAACGGCATCAAGGGCACGTTGATGCTGTGGCCCGGCGTGGCGGAGGAACTGCTTGCCACCAAGGCCTATTATGTGCGCGCCGGCATGTTCAAGGATGTCGATGCCTCCATCTTCGCCCACGTCGGCCGGGATTTCGGCACGTCGTGGGGTCCAGCCGGCAACAACGGCATGGTGAGCGTGGAATACACGTTCAAGGGCAAGACGGCACACGCCGCCGGTCAGCCCTGGGATGGCCGTTCGGCGCTGGATGCGGTGGAGTTGATGAACGTCGCCTGGAACATGCGGCGGGAGCATCTGCCGGTCACGCAGCGCAGCCATTATGTGATCACCGAAGGTGGCGGCCAGCCCAACATCGTGCCCGAAAAGGCCAGCGTCTGGTATTATTTCCGTGAGAACAAGTTCTCCAGCATCCGCGGCCTGTATGAAATCGGCAACCGGATCGCCGAAGCCGCCGCGATGGCCACCGACACCACGGTGACGAAGCGCACGCTGGGCTATGCCGCGCCCAATTTCGGCAACAAGCCGCTCGCCGAAGCGCTCTATGCCAACATCCAGGCGGTTGGCCTGCCCACCTGGAGCGCGGCCGACCAGGGCTTTGCCAAGGCGATGCAGCAGGCCAACGGCGTCAAGCTGGAGCCGCTGCCGACGAAGCTGCAGCCGCTATCCACACCCGACAGCCGCGGCCAGTCCATGGGCGGCGGGTCGGACGACATCGGCGACATCATGTGGACGGTTCCGACGGTGACGGTGCGCTATCCCTCCAACATCCCCAACGCCATCGGGCACAACCGTCAATCGGCCATCGCCATGGCCACCCCGATCGCCCACAAGGGCGTGATCGTCGGCGCCAAGGCGGTGGCAATGACGGTGCTGGACCTGCTCACCACGCCGAAGATCATCGCCGATGCCAAGGCCTATCAGCAGGACGTGCAGTTCAAGACCGACAAATATGACCCGCTGCTGACGCCCGAGGACAAGCCGGCCATCCACCTGAACGCCGACATCATGGGCAAGATGCGGCCGCAGCTGGAGAAATTCCACTACGATCCGGGCAAGCACAGGAGCTACCTTGAGCAACTGGGCATCAACTACGAAGAGTTCGCCAAGGTGAAGTGAGCTCTGGCGGTTCCGCAGGAGGAAGGGCCGGCACCGCGAGGCGCCGGCCCTTTCATTTCGGTGGCCGATTGCCTCAACCGAGCGGTGGCCCGGGCGGCTGCGGGAAGCGGCTGCGCGGGCCACTGCCCCACGAGACGCCGACGGACTTCGGTGCCTTGCCCGCCGGATCGTCGAGATAGGCGGTGATGTCGGCGGCGGTCTGCCGGTTGAAGGCCGCGCCCAGTGCATCGCCGCCCCCTGAACCTGACCGCGCCGGAAGCGCCTTGGCCAGATCGGCCAGCGTCTGCAATGCCAGCGCGCGCGCTTCCGTTGCGGTGTTGGCAGAAGCGCCCAGCACCATCAGGCCATCCAGCACCGTCTTCTGCACCACCCGCAGCAGCGCCGCCTCGCGGGCATTGCCGGGGGTGCGCGCGTTCCAGCTGGCCGCCATCAGCCGGTCGATCAGGGCGGGCAAGGTGACACCGGGCGCGCCGCGCGCCTCCAGCGCCACCAGCCGCGCGGCGCGGTCTGGCGCCAGCAGCGGCTCCACCACCAGCGCCGCTGCGATATGGGCGGCGCGCAGCGGATCGAAGGCCGGATCGTCGGACAGGTCTTCCATATTGCGGCCGGGCGTCGGCGTCAGCTGTGCCAGCAGTGCTTCCGGTATCGCCAGCTCGGCCGGTGTCAGCGCCGCCATCAGCAGATCGAGGGTTTCGGCCTGCAGCCTTGCCGGGATGAAGCTGGTGGCCGGGCCGGGTTCGCCCTTCACCTTGATGTCGGTGTAGAGCCCGCCGATGAACTTCACCGCCGATTCCACCTGGTAGCGGTGATGGAGATAGACCATCCAGAGCCTCAGATCGCGCAGGTCGCCGGTCGGCTCGCCGGGCAAAAGGGCGCTGGTCTCACCATAATTGGCCAGCAGGATGCGGCGGGCGGCGAGCGCTTCGGACAGGCCCTCCACCGGCGTGGCGCGGTCATCATACCAGGTCCAGCGCGGATCCGTGTCGGGCACATAGACGAGGCCCTGGCGGCGCATGTCGGCAATAATGGCATCCAGCCCGGCCTTCTCGCTGCCGGCCAGCGGCGTGTAGGCATAGCGCACCATCATCGTGTCATAGGCGCCGATGGCCTTCTGGAAACTGTCGCTGAGGTCGATGCGGCCGTTCTTCACCGCCACGCGCGGGGTGGGATAGTCCATCACCGAGGCGCGATCGTTGATGCTGGAGGCAAAATTGTGCCCGAAGCCCAGCGCATGGCCGAACTCGTGCGCGGTGAGCAGCGCCTGGCGCAGCAGCACCATGTCGCGCTGGCCCTTCGGCATGGCGCCGAAATCGCCGTTCACCAGCGCCGGATCGGCAATGGTGATGCCGCTGCCGTCCTTCGGCAGGGCGCCGGCATAGGCGTCCCAGTAATTGGCGATGGTGCGGATGCGGTGCGTGTCCATCCTGAGCTTCACGCCCAGGATCTCACCAGTGCGCGGATCGCGATACGGGCCGCCGGAGGAGAAGCCGCGCTCGTCGCGATTGATCCACTGGATATAGGCATAGCGGATATCCTGCGGGTCCATGTCCTCCGGCGCGTCCTTCGCGACCAGCGCGTTCTTGAAGCCGGCGCCCTCGAACGCCTTGTTCCACCAGAGCAGGCCCTGCTTCATGGCCTGGCGGATGGGGGCCGGGATGGCGGGATCGAACCAGACCGTGATCGGCGTCACCGGTTCCGATAGGGCGGCCTTCGGATCCTTCTTCTCCAGCCGCCAGCGGGTCACCCACTCGGTGTCGATGCCGTTCGAGAAGGGCTGCGAATAATCCTTGAACCTCAAGGTGGAGACGCCGATGCGCGGATCGGCGACGCGCGGCGTGTAGCCAGTGGGCGCCTTCAGGAAGCTGTGATGCACGCGAAGGGAAATCTGGGCGCCATCGGGCGCCACGCTGCGCAGCAGCGGTCCGGCCGTATCGCCGGTGAAGGTGGCGATGGTTTCGACCTCGCTGTTCAGCGGAAAGGCGGCTGTGCGCGGCGCGTACAGTGCGGAGCGGCTGGCATCGAAGCGGAAATTGCCCTGGTTGGCGCGCTTCAGGATGACGCCGATATTGGCGGCATCGCGCATTACCAGCGCGGTGGCGTCGACTGTTATCCGGCCACCGGTCTCGCTGTCGATGGGCAGGCTGGCCAGCACCGTGGTCGGGAAGCTGTCGGCCACGCCAGCCTTGTGGGCGGCATCGCCGGTCAGGCTGCGGAAGGCAAGATTCTGTTCCTCGACCAGCACCCGGTTGCCGTCACGGCGGAAGCGGATCACCGCCTGGTCCATGGTGCCCCGGTCGAGCGGCAGTTCCACCGAGCCGCCGCCGGTGGCGAGGCTGACATAATAAAGGATGTCGGTGTCGAAGGCCGGCACCGCCATCAGCAACCGGCCCTTGGCGGCATCGATGCGCAGCGGCATGAACGGCGCATCGGTCGAGGCCTGGGCCTGCACGGTGCTGGCCGCGAACAACAGCGATGTCCCGATCAGCAAGCGGGCCGTCTTCATGTCCTGTCCCCCGATTGGCGCGACGTGCGAGTGAAGCGGGGAACGCCGCCGCCGGGAAGCGGACGTTTGACGCAGCTTCAGACGTGCGCCAGCGCCTGTTCCAGATCGGCGATGATGTCGGCGATGTCCTCCAGCCCAACCGACAGGCGCACGGCTTCTGGTGCCGCGCCAGCTGCCACCTTCTGCTCATCGCTCAGCTGGCGGTGGGTGGTGGAGGCAGAATGGATGACAAGGCTGCGCGTGTCACCGATGTTGGCGAGCAGCGAGAACAGCTTCAGGGAGGAGGCGACCGTGTTGGCCGCGTCATAGCCGCCCTTCAGCCCGAAGGTGAACACGCTGCCGGCGCCCTTGGGCAAATAGCGCAGCGCCCTTTCGTGGTGGCGGTGGCCGGGCAGATCGGCGTGGGAGACCCAGGCCACCTTCGGGTGCTGTTCCAGCCAGGCGGCAACGGCGCGGGCATTCTCGACATGGCGAGCCATCCTGAGCGGCAGCGTCTCGATGCCATTCAGGATCAGGAAGGCGTTGAAGGGGGACAGCGCCGGGCCGATGTCGCGCAGGGCAAAAGCCCTGAGCGCGATGGCCAGGCTGATGTTGACCGGCCCGCCGCCCAAGTCGATGGCGCCGAACGTGTCATGCAGGTCAAGGCCATTGTAGAAGGGCAGTGGCTCGGTGAGCGTGGCGAATTTGGTGCCGTGGGCGCCCCAGTCGAAGCGTCCGGCATCCACCGCCACGCCGCCCAGCGAATTGCCGTGACCGCCCAGGAACTTCGTGGCCGAATGGATCACCACGTCCGCGCCATGTTCGATTGGCCGGCACAGATAGGGCGAGGCCATGGTGTTGTCGACGACGAAGGGCGCGCCATGGGCGTGCGCCACTTCAGCCACGGCGGCGAGATCGGTGACCAGGCCGCCCGGGTTGGCGATGCTTTCGGCAAATACGAGCTTGGTGTCCGCTGTCACCGCCGCCCTCAGGCTTTCAGGATCGTCGATGTCGAACCATTTCACCCGCCAGTCGTATTTTTTCCAGCTGTGGGCGAACTGGTTGATGCTGCCGCCATAAAGCTGGCGGGCGGCGGCGAATTCGGCGCCGGGCTCCAGGAGGCAGTGGAACAACAGGTGCTGCGCGCTGTGGCCCGATGCGGTGGCCACCGCCGCAGTGCCGCCTTCCAACGCAGCCACGCGGTTTTCGAGCACCGAAGTGGTCGGATTGGTGAGGCGGGTGTAGATGTTGCCGAACTCCTGCAACGCGAACAGACGCGCGGCGTGATCGGCATCGTTGAAGACAAAGCTGGCCGTCTGGTGGATCGGTGTCACCCGGCTGCCGGTGACCGGGTCGGGCACGGCCCCGGCGTGGATGGCGCGCGTTGAAAAACCCTGATCGCCCATGTCCTGTCTCCTGCTTGTGCTGTTCGTCTAGGCCGCCGCCGGAAAGCCGTGAAGCGAGAAAGACTTCGCCGCTGCCAAGTCAGCGTTTGTGGAACCCCGTCACCTGACGGCCAGCGTCGAGGTGCAGCGTGAGATCGGCATGCGCGGGCGTGGTGGCCAACTGCCATCGCGTGAGCCGCTCGTAATGCGCGCAGAAGCGGGCCATGGCGGATTGATCCATGCCCCGCCGTCCCGTCGCGTGCGCAAGCCTTGTCTCCTGTTCCATTCGCCACTGCGGCACCACCTTCCAATCGGGTGCTGACAGGAAAGCCAGCAGGTCCAGGTGCGCCCACAGGCGCTGATAGGCACCAGCCAGCGCGTCGTTGACCCAGCGCCGCCAGCGCCCGTCTGCATCTTCCCTCGCCTCCAGGTCATTGATGGGCGGCAGCAGTAACGCGGCCGGCTGCGGCTTCGCCCCGATGCACCAGCCTTCCAGAACAAGGCAGGCCAGCGGCGGCGTGGATCTCCAGCGCTGCGGCGGGAGGCGATCGTCGGCCAGCTTGTCAAAGCGCGGCAGGCGTGTGGGCTTGCCGGCGCGCACCTGTGCCAGCCGGTCGAGCAGCAGCGGCAGATCGTGGGTGCCGGGCACGCCGCGGGTGGCCAGCAGCGGGTGCACTGCTGCCGCCAATGCGCGCCGGCGGGCGTGCGGCAAGTAGAGATCGTCCAGCGAAACGGCCTGCGTTGGCCAACCTGCGGCGGTCAGTTGCGCTGACAGTCCCGCCGCCAACGTGGATTTGCCCGATCCTTGCGCGCCGGCCAGCCCAAGCACGAGGGGCCGCCCGCCCAGCCGGGGGCGCACCAGATCGAACAGAAGGGACGGTGCATCCATGGCCGCCATGCTGCCCGGCGCCTGCGTTGCCGGCAAGCGCCGAGGCGGTTAGGCATGCGAACCATGCTGAGCCTCGACATCGACCAGGCCATCAACCAGCCGCTTCTGAGAATCGGCAAGCTGACGCTGACGCTGGAGAAGCTGATCGCCGCCGGGATCATCATCGGTCTTGCGCTGCTGATCGTCTGTGCCATCCGCTTTCTGACCGCCCGAAGCCAGGCCCGGGCAGGGGAGGGACGGGCCGCAACCGTCTATGTGGCCGGCCAGGTGGCGCGCTACATCGTCGTGATCGGCGCGTTGGCTGGAGTGATCTCGGCGTTAGGAGTGGACCTGTCAGCGCTGTCGCTGTTTGCCGGTGCTCTGGGTGTCGGCATTGGCCTTGGCCTGCAGGATGTGGTGAAGAACTTTGTCTATGGCCTGATCCTGCTGTTCGACGGCAGCATGGAGGTGGGCGACTTTGTCGAGCTGGAGGACGGCACTTCCGGCCTTGTCGTGGCGATCGGGCCACGCGCCACCACCCTGCGCACCAATGATCATGTCGATATCCTGGTGCCCAATGCCAGCATGCTGGGCGGCAAGCTGACCAATTGGACGCGGGATCGCACCCCGCGACGGGTGCATGTGCCGTTCGGCGTTGCCTATGGAAGCGACAAGGAAAAGGTCCGCGCCGCAGCGCTGGAGGCCGCGCGTGCGGTGCCCGTCACCCGGCCGGACGAGGGCGACCGTCGCACCCAGGTGTGGCTGACCGGCTTTGGCGATTCCGCGCTGAATTTCGAGCTGGTGGTGTGGCCTGCGCTGGAGGCAGTGAAGCGGCCGGGCGGCATGATGGCGGCCTATTGCTGGGCGCTTGATGACGCGCTGCGCCGTCACGGCATCGAGATACCCTTTCCGCAGCATGATCCGCGCCTCAGATCGTGGTTCGGTCACGAGGGCGAGGCTGGTCTGGCCGCCGCTGCCGGCCGACCGATGGGGCCAGCGCAGGCGCAAGCACCGCAGGCGCCGTCTGCCAACGACGCCGCCGAGGATGTGCGCCGCGGCGAAGGCGGCTGAGCAGCCGTTTCCTCACTGGCAAAAACCGCAATCGACGCGGCCGCCGGCGAGCGTAGGGTGCGCTGCGTTCCAGATGGGAGAGAAACAATGGCCGAAGCCTATATCATCGACACCGTGCGCACCCCGCGCGGCATTGGCAAGGTTGGCAAGGGCAGCCTGGCCGACATGCACCCGCAGCATCTCGCGGCCGCCGTGCTGAAGGCGATTGCGGAGCGCAACCACATCAACACCGCAGAGGTGGACGACATCATCTGGTCCACATCCACCCAGAAGGGCCGCCAAGGCGGCGACCTTGGTCGCATGGCGGCGCTGGATGCCGGCTATGACCTGAAGGCCAGCGGCATGACGCTCGACCGCTTCTGCGGTGGCGGCATCACCTCGGTGAACCTCGCTGCCGCCCAGATCATGAGCGGCATGGAAGATCTCCTCATCGCCGGCGGCACCGAGATGATGAGCTATACCGCCACCATGGCCCAGGAAGAGCGGGCCGCCGGCCTGCCGCCGATGATGATGGGCAGCGGCAACGCCCGCCTGCAAAAGGCGCACCCGCAAAGCCACCAGGGCGTGTGTGGTGACGCCATCGCCAGCATGGAGGGCATCAGCCGCCAGGATGTCGATGCGCTGGGCCTGGAAAGCCAGAAGCGCGCGGCGCAGGCCATCGCCGAAGGCCGCTTCGCCAAATCGGTGATCCCGGTCATCCGCGAGGATGGCACGCTGGCGCTGGACCGCGAGGAATTTCCGCGTCCGCAGACGACGATGGAAGGCCTGTCGCAGCTCGAACCCAGCTTTGCCAAGCTGGCCGACATGCCGCTGGACGAACGCGGCACCACCTTCCGCAAGCTGATCAATGCCGCCTATCCCGATCTCAAGATCGAACATGTCCACCATGCCGGCAACTCGTCGGGCGTGGTGGATGGCGCCGCCGCCGTGCTGCTGGCCAGCAAGGCTTATGCCGAGAAAAATGGCCTGAAGCCGCGCGCCCGCGTGGTGGCCATGGCCAACATGGGGGACTGCCCGACGCTGATGCTCAATGCCCCGGTGCCGGCGGCAAGGAAGGTGCTGGCCAAGGCCGGGCTGACCATCGACGATATCGACCTGTTCGAGATCAACGAGGCCTTTGCCGTGGTGGCGGAGAAGTTCATCCGCGACCTGAAGCTGGACAGGGACAAGGTGAACGTGAATGGCGGCGCCATTGCGCTGGGTCACCCCATTGGCGCCACCGGCTCGATCCTGATCGGCACCGTGCTCGATGAGCTGGAACGCCGCGACCTCAAGCGCGGGCTGGTGACGATGTGCGCCGCCGGCGGCATGGCGCCTGCCATCATCATCGAACGCGTCTGACGCGATTACCGGCCCTGCCGGACGGCATGGCCGGTGTTTCCCCATGTACGATCTCCTCTGTGGCCTCACCGTGGTGGAGGCGGCGTCCTTCGTCGCCGGGCCCACTGGCGGGCTCTATCTGGCGCAGATGGGCGCGGCGGTGATCCGCATCGATCCCATCGGCGGCGGCCCGGATTACCGGCGCTGGCCGCTGGCGCCGGGGCAGGCGGACAGCCTCTACTGGGAGGGCCTGAACAAGGGCAAGCGCTCCATCCAGATCGACCTGGGGCGCCCGGAAGGCCGCGAGCTTGCCGTCGCTCTGGCCGCCGCGCCGGGAGATGACAGGGGCCTGTTCCTGACCAATTTCCCGGTGGACGGCTTTCTGTCGCACGCCACTCTCGCCACTCGCCGGACGGACATCATCACGGCGCGGATCATGGGCTGGGCCGATGGCAAGCCGGCGCTGGACTACACGGTGAACGCCGCCGTCGGTGTGCCTGACATGACCGGGCCGGTGGACTTGGATCGCCCGGTCAATGCCGTGCTTCCGGCATGGGACCTGCTGGGCGGCGCCTGGGCGGCGTTCGCGATGGTAAGCGCCGTCCAGCGTCGCCGCCAGACCGGCGAGGGAGCGGAGATCCGCGTGCCGCTGTCCGATCTGGCCGCCACTTCGCTCTCGCACCTTGGTTTTGCCGCCGAGGCGCGATTGATGGGCGACAGGGGGCGGCTGGGGAACGACCTGTTCGGCGCCTTCGGGCAGGATTTCTCGACCGCCGATGGGCGGCGCGTCTATCTCGTCGCCATCACGCCCCGCCAGTGGCGCGGGTTGGTCGGCGCGCTGGCGCTGGGCGACGCGGTCGCAGCCGTGGAGACGGCCACTGGCGCCGATTTCGCGGCGGACGAAGGCGCCCGCTTCACCCACCGCGCCACACTGTTTCCGCTGTTCGAGACGGCGATGGCCCGGCTGTCCCTCGCCGATCTGGGCCCGCTGCTCGATGGCGCCGGGGTCACCTGGGGGCCGTACCAGACGCTTGCCGAAGCGGTGACCAGCGATGCCAGGCTGTTCACGGCCAACCCGCAGTTCGAGACCATCGCGCACCCCAGCGGCCTCACCTATCCCGCCGCTGGCCCGGCCGCCACACTGGCCGGCGAGCCGCGCGGGCACGTGCAGCCCGCGCCGCGGCTGGGTGCGGACACTGATGCGGTGCTGGCCGAACTGCTGGGGCTGGACAGTGGCGCCATCGGCCGTCTGCACGACGCGGGCCTGGTGGCATGACGCCGGACGATCTGGCCCATTGGCAGACATGGGTTGGCAAGCCGGAATGGCGGGAGGAGGTTCTCCACGGCCCCGATGTGCTGCGCCTGGCCGAGGCGCTGCGGTGGGACAGCGAGGCGCTGGGCTGGCCGCCCCTGGGGCATCTGGCGCTGTTCCTGCCGCCGCCGGGCCCGCGTGGGGCCGATGGTCACCCGGCACGCGGCGGCTTCTTCCCGCCGGTCTCCCTGCCGCGGCGCATGTTCGCCGGGGCCCAATACCGGTTCCATCGTCCGCTGATCGCCGGCATGCCCGCCATGCAGATGCGGGTGCTGGAACGCCTGACGCCCAAGAAGGGTAACAGTGGCCCCCTGCTGCTGGGCACGGTGCGGCAGGAGATCTGGCAGGATGGCGAGAAAGCGCTGGAGGAGGTGCAGACCATTGTGTGGCGCGACGAGGGTCCACCGGTTCCGCTGCCGGCACCAGCCAGCCCGCCGATTGCCGGCGGTGCCGTATTCACGCCTGGCCCGGTGCAACTGTTCCTGTTTTCGGCGGCCACCGCCAACGCCCACCGCATCCATTATGATCTGCCCTATGCCCAAGCCGAGGAGGGTTATCCTGCGCTGGTCGTCCACGGCCCGCTGGTGGCGGCGCAATTGCTGGGCCTGTGGGAACGGCGCCATGGCCCGGCCCGGCAGTTTGCCTTCCGCGCCACCGCCCCTGTCTTCGCCGGGCAGCCGATCGCACTTGCCGCCACGCGAGATGGCTTGGCTGCGCTGCGCTGCGATGGCACGGTGGCTGTCACGGCAACGGCAGAGTAAACCACATGGACGCCGATATCTTTACGCAGTTGGAAGGCCAGCTTTCCCGATATGTCACCGAGCGGCTGATCCCGGCGGAAGACAAGGTCGAGGAACAGGACGATATTCCGCCGGATATCGTTGCCGAGTTCAAGGAGATGGGCCTGTTTGGCCTGTCAGTCCCCGAAGCCTATGGCGGGCTTGGGCTGACGATGACCGAAGAGGCGGCACTGGTACGCGTGCTGTGCCGGGCCTCCATCAGCTTTCGCAGCCTGATCGGCACCACCGTGGGCATTGGCAGCCAGGGCATCATGATCGACGGCACGGCCGCGCAGAAGGCCGAATGGCTGCCAAAATTCGCGCGCGGCGAGGCGATTGCCAGTTTCGCCCTCACCGAACCGGGCGCGGGCTCGGATGCGGCCAGCCTGCGGTGCAGTGCGGTGCGTGAAGGCGATGTCTACCGGATCAACGGCACCAAGCGCTATATCACCAATGCCCCGCGCGCCACCGTCTTCACCCTGATGGCCCGCACCGAGCCGGACACGAAGGGCGCCGGCGGCATCAGCGCCTTTATCGTGCCGGCGGACACGCCGGGAATTTCGCTGGGAAAACCCGACCGCAAGATGGGCCAGCGCGGCGCCAAGACCTGCGACGTGATCCTGGAAGACGTGATCGTGCCAGCCGCCAACATCATCGGCGGCGTGCCTGGCCAAGGCTTCCGCACCGCCATGAAGGTGCTGGATCGCGGTCGCATCCACATCGCGGCCGTGGCGCTGGGCATGGCCGACCGACTGCGGGCCATGGCACTGGACTATGCGAAGGAGCGCCAGCAGTTCGGCAGCCGCATCGGCGATTTCCAGTTGGTGCAGGCCATGCTGGCCGACATCGAGGTGGACCGGCTGACCATCGCGGCGCTGCTGGAACGCACCGCCAGCCGCTTTGATGCCGGGCTGGCCAGCGCCATGGAATGTTCGGTGCTGAAACTGCATGCCTCCGAAGCCGTGGGCCGCATCGCCGACCGCGCGGTGCAGATCTTCGGCGGTGCCGGCTACATGGCCGAATACAAGGTGGAGCGCTTCTACCGCGACGTGCGTTTGCTGCGCATCTATGAAGGCACCAGCCAGATCCAGCAGACCATCATCGCCAAGGCCATGCTGAGAGAGGATGCATGATGCGACGGGCCGCGATCGTTTCCCCCATGCGCACCGGGGTCGGCCGCTTTGGCGGCGCGCTGGCCGGCTTTCCAGCGGGCGAACTGGGCGCCATCATCCTGAAGGAGCTGATGGCGCGGACGAAGATCGACCCTGAACGCGTTGATGATGTGGTATTTGCTCACGGCTATCCCAATGGCGAGGCACCCTGCGTGGCGCGCTGGAGCTGGCTGGCGGCGGGCCTGCCGGAAAGCGTGCCGGGCGTGTCTCTCGATCGGCGCTGCGGTTCCGGCCTGCAAGCGGTGATCGATGCTGCCATGCGGGTGGCGACGGGCGCGGCAGACATCGTTGTGGCGGGCGGTGTCGAAAGCATGAGCCAGGTGGAATATTATTCCACCGATCACAGGAACGGGGCCCGCATGGGCAGCACGACCTTCCATGATCGGCTTGTGCGCGGCCGGGTGATGAGCCAACCGATTGCCCGCTATGGCGTGATTTCCGGCATGATCGAGACCGCCAACAACCTGGCCCGCGATCATGATATCAGCCGGGAGGCGTGCGACGCCTATGCCGCGCAAAGCCACCAGCGAGCGGCGAAGGCCTGGGCCGAGGGCAAGTTCGCCGATGAGCTGGTGCCTGTCGCGGTGCCGCAAAGGAAGGGCGATCCGCTGATCTTCGCGGCCGATGAAGGCATCCGCGCCGACGCGACGCCCGACAGCCTCGCCCTCCTGAAGCCCATCGAGAAGGATGGCGTCGTGACGGCCGGCAATGCCAGCCAGCAGAATGACGGTGCATCGGCCTGCCTGGTGGTGGCCGAAGAAATGCTCGAACCGCTGGGCCTTGCCCCGATGGCTTGGCTCAAGGGGTGGGCAGCGGCGGGCTGCGACCCCAGCCGCATGGGCATCGGCCCGGTACCGGCTGTCGAGCGGCTCTTCGCCCGCACGGGTCTTGGCTGGGACGACATCGATCTCGTCGAACTGAACGAGGCCTTCGCGCCGCAGGTGCTGGCCGTGCTGAAAGGCTGGGGCTGGCACGATCCCGACAAGCTCAACGTCAATGGCTCGGGCATCAGCCTTGGCCATCCCATCGGCGCAACCGGCGGGCGGATCCTCGCCAGCATGTTGCATGAATTGCATCGCCGGCACGGCCGCCTGGCGCTGGAAACCATGTGCATTGGCGGTGGCCAGGGCCTGGCAGCAATATTCGAACGAGCATGATGGTTAACGACTGTTCGTCTTACACTTATTTACTTGTGCTTAACCATATCGATCCGTAGGCGTTGCGCCATTCCAATGGAGTTGCGTGATGTTGCGTTATTGTTCGATGGCCGCTGCCCTGTTGCTGGCCGGCATTTCCCATGCTGCCATGGCGACGGTGGCCATCCCCGGTCTGGTCAACAGTGGGCAGGTGGCGGGTGGGGGCGCTGTCAGCGTGGGCACGATGATCGATGCCAACTGGACCTTGGCCGGCGGCATCGCCTGGAACAGCACATCAATCAACGGCGCCTGGCTGGCCAATAACGCCACATCGCGCTGGCTGACGCCGGCCAGCAACGGCAACCAGTCCTTCGATCCGACTGCAGACGGCTTCTACACCTATCAGCTGGCGTTCGATCTGACGGGCTTCAACCCGGCGACGGCGACTTTCACCGGCCGCTTCGCCACCGACAACCAGGTCACACAGATAAGGCTGAACGGCCAGGCGATCACCCAGGCAGGGCTGGGCAGCTTCAATCGCTGGACCGAATTTTCGGCCAGCGCTGGCTTTGTTGACGGTCTCAACAGCCTCGCCTTCACGGTGCGCAACCTGCGCCAGGCCAGCGGCAATCCGACCGGCGTGCGTGTGGAGTTCCAGTCCAGCGCGGTTGCGCCAATCGCTACTGCAACCGGTGTACCGGAACCGGCCAGCTGGGCCTTGTTGATTTCTGGCTTTGGCCTGGTCGGTGCGGCGCAGCGCCGTCGCCGCAATTTGCAATTCGCGTGAATAATATCGAAATATCAAGGAGTGTTTGCGCTTCGTTGACGGTTTGATAAGCTTCTCGCTCGTGCGATTCGGGCGGCGAGGGCCGCATCGCTACCAGGCGAACGGTGTCCGGGGGGTGCTGTCACCAAGGAGCGGTGGGGGAACATGACGACAAGCTTGCGTCATGCGCCCGAATCGGCGAGACGACTGTGAAGGTCTAACCCCTGGTCGGGGGCTAGGAGCGGTGCCGGTTCGCGCGAACTGGCACCGCTTTCCGTTGGGGCCCTGGTGTCCCTGCTGCCGCTTTCCAACGAGGGGCGCCGGCGATATGCGATTGCCATGACCCGTCCGCGACCTGAGACTCCTGCATCTGCCGCGCTCGCAGGCATCCGCGTGCTCGATCTGTCGCGCGTGCTGGCCGGGCCCTGGTGCACGCAGATCCTCGCCGATCTGGGTGCCGACGTGGTGAAGGTCGAGGCGCCCGGCAAGGGTGATGACACCCGCGCCTGGGGGCCGCCGTATCTGAAGGGAGCGGATGGCACCGACGAAATCGGCACCTCGGCCTATTATCTGGCGGCCAATCGCAACAAGCGTTCCATCGCGGTGGATTTCGCGAACCCCGAGGGCGCGGCCCTGCTGCGCGAATTGGCGCTCAAGGCCGACATCGTCGTCGAGAATTTCAAGGTCGGCGGCCTGAGGAAATACGGGCTGGACTGGGAGAGCCTGAGGCGGCTCAAACCCAGCTTGGTCTATTGCTCGATCACTGGCTTTGGCCAGACCGGCCCTTACGCAAACCGGGGCGGCTATGACTTCGTCGCGCAGGGCATGGGCGGCTTCATGGCGGTGACGGGCGAGGAGGGCGGCCAACCCTTGCGGGCCGGCGTCGCCATGGCCGATGTGACGACCGGGCTCTATAGCGCCATCTCGATCCTTGCCGCGCTGCGCCATGCCGAACGGACGGGTGAAGGCCAGCAGATCGACATCAGCCTGCTCGACACACAGATCGCCTGCCTGGCCAACCAGGCGATGAACTGGCTGGTGGGCGGCGTTGATCCGGGCCGCATGGGCAACCGCCACCCCACGGTCGTGCCCTATACTGTGTTCAAGGTGGCCGATGGCGAAATCATCATCGCCATCGGCAATGATGGCCAGTTCCGCGCCTTCTGTGCTGAGATGGGCGCGCCCGAGTTGGGTAGGGACCCGCGCTTCGTCACCGCCAGCGCCCGCCTCGTCAACCGCGACGCCATCGAGGCCGAGGTGCAGCGGCTGGTGGCCGGCGAGCCCGGCCTGCCGCTGATCGACCGTCTGGTGGCTGCCGGCGTGCCCTGCGGCCCGGTCAACAAGGTCAGCGAGGTGTTCGCCGATCCGTTCATCGAAGCCCGCCAGACGGTGCACCGCTTCGTGCGGGACGATGGCGCGGTGATCCCCAGCGTGGCCTATCCCGGCAAGCTCTCGGCCACGCCGGCGACCATGCGCACCCCGCCGCGGAAGGTGGGCGAGGATTTGGACAGCGTGCTGGCCGATTGGCTCACCGGCCGCTGAAATTCGGCGGCCGCTTTTCCAGAAAGGCCGCCATCGCCTCGCGATTGTCGTCGGTCGTATGGGCCAGTGCCTGCATGGCGGCGGACAGTTGCAGCACGGTTTCCAGCGTGACGCCGCGCGCTTCCCACAACAGGCGCTTGGTCATGCGCACCGCTTGCGGCGGGTTGGCGGCGATGCGGCCAGCGATGCTCCGCGCGGCATCCATCAGCTCGCCATCGGGCACCACGCGGCTCACCAGCCCGATGCGCAGGGCCTCGGCGGCGTCCACCATGTCGCCGGTCAGCGCCATTTCGGCGGCCTTGGCGTGGCCGACCACGTGCGGCAGCAGCCAAGCGCCGCCATCGCCGGGGATGATGCCCAGCTTCACGAAACTCTCGGCGAATTTCGCGCTTTCCCCGGCAATGCGCACGTCGCACATGCAAGCGAGGTCGCAGCCGGCGCCGATGGCCGGGCCGTTGACCGCCGCAACGATTGGCACCTCGAGGCTCGCAAAGGCGCGGGGCAAGCGCTGGATGCCGGTGAGATAGTTGCGGCGCGTCCTGATCGGCTGGGCGCTGGCGAGGCCCTCGCCGCTGGCCATCTTCCGCAAGTTGCCGCCACTGGAAAAGGCGCTGCCCGCCCCGGTGAGGATGGCGACGCGCGCTGCCGGGTCCGCCTCCAGCCGGGCAAGCGCGGCCAGGATCGCATCCACCATGTCATCGTCCGAAACCGGGTTGCGCAGCTCCGGCTGGTTCAGCGTCAGCGTGACGATGGCGCCGTCGCGGTCATAGAGGACATGGTCGGTCATCGTGGGTTCCTTGCCAGCAGTGCGGAATTTGGTTTTCAGGCGCCGCCGGTTCGCGTCGGAGGTCGCCCGCAGACGGCCTGATCGGGCCCGTTCAGTTGTGACAGCTTTGTCGATCCTACCGTGGGATGTCGCGATTTGCGCCGCCTGAACGTTGCGCCGGGCCACACCAGTTCCCAGCGCCATGATGACAGGTCGGCGCCGTGTAGGACAGGGGCGCCCACTCACCGCACTCCCAGGCCGCGCGCGATGATGCCGCGCAATATCTCCCGCGTTCCGCCGCGCAAGCTGACCATCGGCGCGATGTGGATGGTGGCCTCGAGCGTCGCCAGCAGGCTGTCCGGCGGATCGGCGGGCAGCAGCGCGCGTGCCACCTCCGGGATGGATTGTTCGAACGTGGCACCCAGGTCCTTGACGATGGCCGCCTCCAGCGCCGGGTCCTCCCCGGCTTCCAGCAGCGCCGCCATCCCGCGCGCCATCTGCCGCAGGACGATCAGATGCGCGGCAAGGCGCCCGATCGGGGCGTGGGCCGTTTCCGGCGCGTCCGGCCCCAGCGCTGCGACCAGCTCCTCGGCCAGCACCAGGGTGGACAGGAAACGCTCCGGGCCGGAGCGCTCGTAGGCCAGCTCGCTCATCACCTGGCGCCAGCCGCTGCCCTCGGTGCCGACCAGCGCGTCCGCGCCCACGAACACGTCATCGAAATGCACTTCGTTGAAATGATGCTCGCCCATCAGGTCGATGATCGGGCGCACGCTGAGGCCGGGGCTGTCCATCGGCACCAGCAGCTGCGACAGGCCCTCATGTCGGTGACCGTCGCCCGTCCGGCACAGCAGCAGCATGGCATGGGCCTTGTGGGCATAAGTGGTCCACAGCTTGGTGCCGGTGATCCGCCAGCCGCCCTCCACGCGCCGCGCGCGGGTGGTCAGCGCAGCAAGGTCTGACCCGGCGCCAGGCTCGCTCATCCCGATACAGGCGAACAGCTCGCCGCGCGCGATGGCGGGCAGATACGCGGCCTGCTGGTCCGGCGTGCCATATTTGAGCAGCAACGGCCCCGTCTGCCGGTCGGCGATCCAGTGGGCGGCGACCGGCGCGCCGGCAGCCAGCAGTTCCTCGATCACCACCAGGCGCTCCAGTGCGCTGCGATCATGGCCGCCCACGGCCCTGGGCCAGGTCATGCCCAGCCAGCCGCGCGCGCCCAGCTTGCGGCTGAAGTCCGCGCTATGGCCGTTCCAGCTGTGGGCACGCTGCTGCGGCATCATCTGTGCCAGTTCGGCTGCCAGAAAGGCCCGCACCTCGGCGCGCAACGCGGCCTGCGCCGGCGTTTCAGGCACCGCTGGGAAGCGGAACCTTGTGTCATTGCTGGCTGCCGGCGGTGCATCGGATGTGGCTTCATCTGTCGCCAGTGCCCACAGGCTGCCGCGCGCGCAGGCGGCCCGGCCCAGCGCTGCATGGTGATGATGCTCGCTGCCATGGGCGTCGCGCTGCTGCCACAGCGCGCGGGTGAACAGTTGCAGGCGATGGTCTGCCGTCACTCCGATGGCGCCGTGCAGCTGGTGGGCACAGGCGGCGACGCTGCCGGCTGCCTCGCTGGCGCGCGCCTTGGCGGCAGCCACGCGCAGCGCATCACTGTTGCTGGTCAGCGCCAGCGCGGCCACCGCCACCGCGGCATCGGCCGCAGCGGCATCGGCCGCCATCTGGGCCAAGGCGTGCTGAACGGCCTGGTTCTTCGACAGCGGCTTGCCGAACTGCTGGCGCGTCTGCGTCCAGTCCAGGGTCATGGCCAGCACCGTGTCGATCAGGCCGGCGATCTCGGCCGTGGCCAGCGCCATCTGCCACGCCGACTGCGGCAGGTGAGGCGCGCCGGCCAGCATCGCGTCTGCCAGCGGCCAGGGCGCGCCGGCTGCACCGTGCGCGCGGGCAATGGCCAAAACGCTCGCCGCATCCAGCCCCAGCCCGCCGTCCGCCACCAGCGCCAGTGGCAGGCCAGCCTGTTCCAGCGCGTCCCAGCCATCGATCAAGCCATCGACCTGGGCGCCGGCGCGGGCGGCGCGCAGCCGCGCTTCGGTGGCCTCGCGGGCGAACAGCCGGCGCACCTGATCGATCAGCACCATGTCCATCGCCGTCCAGACTAGCCGTGGCCTCGGGCCTTGGACAGGCTGGGATTATCGTGCGGTTTGCGCCACTGTTTCGCGCAGGGAGGCGCCATCATGGCCATCAGCTTCGAGGTTCGGGACCATATCGCCATCATCAGCCTGGCGCGCGCTGAACGCCGCAACGCGTTGACCGCGGCCATGCTGGCCGAACTGGAGCGCATCGCCGATGGTCTGCGCACCGGCGGCGACGTGCGCGCCGTCGTGCTGCGCGGTGAGGGCAGCGATTTTTCGGTGGGCGCCGATATCGGCGAGATGGAAGAACGGCGAGCGCAGCCGGCGCCATTGGCCGAAGCGCGGCGGGCGGCGCAGCTGGGCGCGCGGGTGATGCGGGCGGTGATGGGCATCGACCAGCCGACCATCTGCGTGCTGAAGGGCGTGGCCACCGGCGGCGCCACCTGCCTCGCCACCGCCTGCGATTTCAGGATTGCCGAATCGGGTGCGCGGCTGGGTTATGGCGAGGTGAGGATCGGCATTCCGCTGATGTGGAACGCGCTAGGGCCGCTGGTGGCGCTCATTGGCCCGGCGCGCGCCAAGCGCATGGTGATGGGCGGCGCCCTGTTCGGAGCGGAGACGATGGCCGCATGGGGCCTTGTCGATGAACTGGTGCCGGCCGGCGAGGGCGAGGCCCGCGCGCTGGCCCTGGCGCTTGAGCTGGCAGCGTTGCCGCCGCTTGCCGTGCAGATGATCAAGCGCAGCATCAACGCCGTGGCGCACGCGCTCGATGCCGCGGTGCTGCACGCCGATGCCGATCAGTGGCTTCTGGCAACGCAGGGTGCGGATTTTGCCGAGGCGATTGCCGCGTTCCGTGAGAAGCGCGCCGGGCGCTTCACCGGAAATTGACGCGGGAGGTAATTGCCGCGCCTATGCCCCGGCGGGATGCTGGCGCGACATGAGGGGAACTCGCCATGCTGCTGATCCGTGCGCTGTGCATCATCATCTTCGCCGCGCTGGCGCTCTACACGGCGCCGGTGCTGCAGGCCGAACCGAACCTGTTCCCGGCCTTCTTCGGGGCCATTGCCGGTGGCGGCTGGCAGGGGCAGTTCAATCTCGATTTCCTGTTCATGCTCACCCTGTCCGGCCTGTGGGTGGCGTGGCGGCATCGCTTCACGCCCGCCGGGCTGGGGCTGGGCCTGCTCGCCTTTCTGGGTGGGGCGATGTTCCTGTCGGTCTATCTTTTCTGGCTGAGCGTCCGCAGCCCTGACGTCAGGACGCTGCTGACCAATCGCTAGCCGTTCCGCCGGGCCAGATATTGCCAGAGGATGCCGCGCTGGATCTCGTTGGTGCCGGCATAGATGGAGCCGGCGCGATCATTGAGATATTTGGGCAGCGCCTTGGCCGCCCATGCCGGCCCAACACCCAAGCCATCAGCGGGCGCGCTGAAGCCGGGCACATCGCCGCCGGGCAGGGTGAGGTGCGGCTGGTAGGCGGCGACCCAGGGCAGGGCGGCCTCCACCTCCAGTTCGGTCAGCCGCTGCGACAGTTCAGTGCCCAGGATCTTCAGGGCCGACGCCATCGGGCCTGGCGCCGCACCGTTGGAAAGGCCGGCGTTGAATTGCAGTTCCAGCGCATCCAGCGCCTCGATCTCGGCGCGCAGGGCGGCGATGCGGCCCGGCATGGCCTGGCCGGTTTCGGCCAGATGCACCACCAGGCTGTCCACGCGCTTGACGAGGGAAGGCGCATAGGCATGGCCGCCGCGTTCGAACTCCATCAGATACTTCGCCACCGTCCAGCCATCATCGATGCGGCCGACAACGTTGGCGACCGGCACGCGCACTTCGTCGAAGATCACCTCGTTCTGCACATGCTCCCCCGACAGCGAGACGATGGGGCGGACGGAAACGCCGGGGCTCTTCATGTCGATGAGGAGGAAGGTGATGCCCAGCTGCGGCTTTTCCAGCCGGCTGGTGCGCACCAGGCAGAAGATCCAGTCGGCATAATGGGCGTGCGTCGTCCAGATCTTGCGGCCGGTGCAGACGAAATGATCGCCGTCCCGCTGTGCCTTCATCTGCAGCGAGGCGAGGTCCGAGCCGCTGTTGGGCTCGGAATAGCCCTGGCACCAGAATTCATCGCCGGCCAGCATCGGCGGCAGGAAGCGGCGCTTCTGCTCCTCGGTGCCATAATGCAGCAGCACCGGCCCGCACATGCCAAGGCCCATGGGCGAGAGTGGCGGCGCGCCGGCCTCGGTGGTTTCGCGCGCGAAGATGTAGCGGCGGGCGACCGACCAGTCGCAGCCGCCCCATTCGACCGGCCATGAAGGCGCCACCCAGCCGCGGGCGTGCAGCTTCTTCTGCCAGGCAATCGCGATGTGGGGCGGGGCATAGACGCTGGTCATGCCGGCGGCTGCCTGCTTGAGGTCGGGCGTCAGTTCGCTGCGGAGAAATTCGCGCACTTGCGTGCGGAATTCCAGATCCTCGGCGCTCCAGGCCAGTTGCATCGCCATTCTCCCTTGCCGCCACTCTGTGCCGGCCGGTCAATCACGCCACTGTCATTGTTCCCAGTCCCGCACGCGCAGGCCCGCTTCGAACATGCCGCGCGCCCTGAGGCGGGGGCTGAGGAAATCGTAGAAGAACCAGTCCTTCAGCGCATAGGGCGTGAGGGCATAGAGCAGCCGTTCGGTGAGGTTCCAGCGCACATGGCCCTTCACCTGGCGGCGCGGTGCCGGCCAGCAGACATGATCGGCCGCGTGGGTGAGCCGGCCCTGCTTCAGGACACGGTGGATGAGTTCGTGATCATAAAGCACGAACGGCCAATCATCGTTCTTGGGACCGCCCGCAGCGACCAGCGGTGCGATGCGGAAGCATTGGCCGAAGGTGCCGGTATGGCCCTGGCCCGACAGCAGGCTGGCGGTCAGCGCCATTCGGTGTCGGATGATGCGGTTCTTCACACTGTCAAAGGGCCCATAGATGTCGAAGGCCTGGACGCCGACGATGCGCGGGTCATCGCCCAGCAAGGCATCGGCGCGACTGACATAGTTTGGCCGATACCGCGTGTCGGCATCCCAGAAGGCGATGTTCGTCGCGCCCAGTTCCTGCGCGATGGCAAGGCCTCGGCGCAATGCGAAGGTGTGGCCCTGGCTGGTTTCGGTGACCAGCAGGGCGCCGGGATGGCCCTTGATGGCGTCGGCCACGATCGCTGCGCTGTCGTCGGTGGAGGCGTTGTCGACACAGATCAGCACGATGTCGTCACGGTCCTGGGCCAGCGCGCAGTCCACAGTGGGGCGGATGAACTTCGCCTCGTTGAAGAAGGCGATGACAATGGCCCAGCGGGGCGGGGGAGCGGCGGTCATGCGCGCTGGCCTACCGGGCGGCCGCTTGACCGGCAAGCAGGGCGGTTCCAGTGAAGGAGGGATGCTGAACGGCGATGAACTGGCGCGGCTGGTGATGCCGCTGGCCATTGGCCTGCTCATCGGGATCGAGCGCGGCTGGCAGCAGCGCGCCGCTGCACCGGGCAGCCGGGTGGCCGGCCTGCGCACCTTTGCGCTGTTCGGCCTGATTGGCGGGCTGGCGGGCTTTGCCGCCGGCCAGTCGCAGGGCTGGCTGGTTTCGGCCGTGCTGGTGCTGGCGGCGGCCGCGCTGATCGTCATCGGCTATCGCCGCGATCGTTCACCCAGCGCCACCACCGAGGCCGCCGCGCTGGTGACGCTGGCGCTGGGCTGGCTGGCCGGGCATGGCTGGCCGGCGCCGGCCCTCGCACTGGCCGTTGTGGTGGCGTTCCTGCTGTCGCAGCGGGAACGGCTGCACGGCTGGGTGCTGGGGCTTGGGGAGGCCGATCTGCAGGCGCTGGTGCGCTTTGCGGTGATTGCCGGCGCGCTATGGCCAGTGCTGCCCGATCAAGCCATGGGGCCGCTGGATGCCTGGAACCCGCGCGAGCTGTGGCTGGTGGTCGTGGTGGTGTGCGGCATCAGCTTTGCCGGCTATGCGCTGGGGCGCCGGTTGGGGCCAGAGCGCGGCGTGCTGGCCATGGCGGCTGTCGGTGCCATCTACAGCAGCACGGCCGTCACGGCGGCTTTGTCGCAACGTATGCGCAGCGAGGCAGAGGCGCGGCCGCGCCTGGCGGCGGGGATCGCCATCGCCAGCCTGGTCATGTTCGTGCGCACCGCCCTCCTGGTGGCGTTGCTGGTGCCGTTCGCCTTTCTTGGCTTTGGCCGCGTCGTCGGGCCGGCAGCGCTGGTGGCGGCGGGGCTGGCCGCTCTGTTGGCTCGGCGGGCGGCGGCGGCGCCCGCCGGTGCGGTGCCCTCCGGCAATCCGTTCGCGCTGCTGCCGGCGCTGGGCTTTGCGCTGCTGGTCGCGCTGGTGCAGCTGGTGGTTCACTGGATGCAGCAGCGCTTTGGTGAGAGCGGCGTGGCCGCCACGCTGGCGCTGGCCGGGGCGCTGGATGTCGATGCCGCCATCGTCGCCCTGCGTACCTTGCCCGAAGGGACGATTGCACCGGCGCTGGCCGGCACCATCCTGGCCCTGCCGGTGCTGCTCAACACAGTGTTCAAGGCTGGCGTCACGCTGGTGCTGGCCGGGCGCAGCGGCTGGCGCGGGCTGTGGCCGCTGCTGGCGGCAGCCGCAGCCATGCTGGCCGGCTTCTGGCTGGCGGCCGACGTGCTGACGCTGATCTGAGCCGGGATGTAAACTGGTGGCAACGAAATCTTGACGATGTTCGGCCAATGTGCCGCCCCGGAAAGGGCGACCACTGACCATGTCGAGCACCAAGGACGGCATCCTGCCGCAGACACGCGGCCTGCCCGCCCGGCCCTTGTTCATTGCGACGGTGCTGACCGGCAGTTTCCTGCTCTTCCTGGTGCAGCCGATGTTCGGGCGCATCGTGCTGCCGGTGCTGGGCGGTTCGCCCAGTGTCTGGAACGTCGCCATGCTCTTCTACCAGGCCGTGCTGCTGCTGGGCTATCTCTATGCCAACCAGTTGCAGCGCCTTTCTGTCGGCCTGCAGCTGGTGGTGCATCTGGGCCTGTTCGCGGTGGCCGCGCTGTTCCTGCCCATCGGCATGGCGAGCTGGTATCCGGCTGCCGGCAACGGCGATCCTACCATATGGCTGATGGGCCTGCTGGCGGTGTCGATCGGCCCGGTGTTCTTCGTTGCATCGGCACAGGCGCCGCTGATGCAGGCCTGGTTCGCCCGCTCCGGCGATCCGGATGCCGCCAATCCCTATTTTCTCTATGCCGCCTCCAACCTTGGCAGCTTTGGCGCGCTGATCGCCTATCCGCTGTTGGTCGAACCGCTGGCTGGCCTGTGGCCGCAGCGGCTGGGCTGGTCCGCCGGCTTCGTGGCGCTTGGCCTGATGGTGGCGCTGTGTGGGCTGGTGGCGCGCGCCGGCGGCGGCGTGGTGGCGGATGCGGCAGAGCCGGACGCCAGCGCCGTTGTCAGCTGGCGCCAGCGCCTGCGCTGGGTGGTGCTGTCGGCGGTGGCCTCGGGCCTGCTGCTCTCCACCACCACGCACCTGACCACCGATCTGATGGCGATGCCGCTGCTCTGGGTGGTGCCGCTGGCCATCTACCTGCTCAGCTTCGTGATCGCTTTCTCCGGCATCGGTCCGGCCGCCACCGCCCGCGCCGTCGAACTGGCGCCCGTGCTGCTGCTGATCCTGGCGGCGCCCATCTTCCTGTCGGCCAATGGCCCGGTGATCGGCGTCGGGCTGGCGGTGGCGGGCCTGCTGCTGCTGCTGGCACTCACCGTCGCGCTGCACGGCACACTGGCACAGGAACGCCCGCCGGCCAGCGGGCTGACCAGCTTTTACGTGTGGATGTCGGTGGGCGGCGCGCTGGGGGGGCTGTTCTGTGCGCTGATCGCGCCGATGATCTTTTCCTGGCCATGGGAGCATCCATTGCTGCTGCTGGCCGCCGCAGCGCTGCTGGGTGGCCAGCCGCGCCTGGCCAGCACCGGGCGCCTGCCGGTGGCACTGGGGTTGTTGGCGGCGATGGCGGTGCTGGCGTGGGGCGTGGCGACCGGCTTCGGCGCCAGCGCCCTGGCGCCGCTGCAGGGCATCACGCCGGCAGCCGCTGCCGCGCTTGCGGCCATGCTGCTGCTGGCCTGGGCCAGCGTGGGCCGGCGCTGGCTGTTCACCGCCATGCTGGCGTTGGGCATGCTGGCCCTGGGCGGTGCCGCGCAGATGGCACAGGTGGTGGCCGGTATGCACCAGCGCAGTTTCTTCGGTGTCTACACCGTCGATGATCGGCGCGACAGCCTGCGGCGGCTGATGCACGGCACCACGCTGCACGGCGCGCAGTGGCTGGATTCGGCCCGCGCCCGCCAGATGATGACCTATTATGTGCCCGGCAGCGGGGTTGGCCGGGCGCTGACCGCCGCGCCGGCGCTGTTTGGCGAGGATGCCCGCATCGGTATCGTTGGCCTGGGAGCTGGCACGCTGGCCTGTTACGCGAAGCCTGGCCAGCGCTGGACCTTCTTCGAGATCGACCCGGTGGTGGTGGAAATCGCGCGCGCCGATTTCACCTACCTTGACCGTTGCACTCCCGATGCCGCGATGGTGACCGGCGATGCGCGCCTCACCCTCCGGGCGCAGGCGCCGGCCAGCTTCGATCTGCTCGCCGTTGATGCCTTTTCCTCGGACTCGATCCCGCTGCACCTGATGACGCTGGAGGCCCTGTCCGTCTATGGCCGCGCGCTGGCGCCCGATGGGGTGCTGCTGATCCATATCTCCAACCGCTTCCTCGATCTGGAACCGGTGCTGGCCCGGCTGGCCGGAGCCGGTGGCTGGACGGCGGCGCGGCTGGCCTATCGCCCGCCGGCGGCCCTGGGTGACAGCCCGGCAGCCTTCCCCTCGCTGTGGATCGCCCTGTCGCGCCAGCCGGAGCGCATCGACCAGCTGCGCGCTGCCGGTGGCAACTGGCAGGCACTTCGATCCAAGGCCGATACGCCCTTGTGGCGGGATGATTTCGCCTCGGTGCTGCCGGCGCTGAAACTGTAGCGGGCAGCGCAACGGTCTGCGGCGCTTGTCTGACACGCACCATGCCATTAGGGGGTGTGGCCATGGTTCGCCCGCCGTCCCTGTCCGCTGGTTCCCATCCAGCCCTGGCCGATGGCGCCCACCCGTTTCCTCACGCGCACCTGCTGGGCATCGCCGCGCTGAAACCGTGGGAGATCGCCTTTCTGCTGGACGAGGCGGAGCAATGGGTGGAGCTGAACCGCGCCGGGGCCGCAAAACACGATGGACGGCTGGCCGGCCTCACCCAGATCAATGCCTTTTTTGAAAACAGCACGCGCACGCTTCTGAGCTTCGAGATCGCCGGCAAGCGGCTGGGGGCGGACGTGGTCAACCTTGGCGTATCGGGTTCCAGCGTGAAGAAGGGGGAGACGCTGCTGGATACGGCCACCACACTGAACGCCATGCGGCCCGACGTGATTGTCATCCGGCACGGCGCTTCGGGGGCGGTTCAGCTGATTTCCGAGAAGGTCGATTGCCCGGTGCTCAACGCTGGCGATGGCCGGCACGAGCATCCGACGCAGGCGCTGCTGGACGCGCTCACCATCCGTCGCCGCAAGGGGCGCATCGCCGGCCTGAAGGTCGCCATCTGCGGCGACATATTGCACAGCCGGGTGGCGCGATCGAATTTCCTGTTGCTCGCCGGCCAGGGGGCCGAGGTGCGTGCCGTCGCCCCGCCGACGCTGCTGCCCGCCGATGTCGAGGCACTGGGTGTCACCGCCTTCACCGACATGGATGCGGGGCTGGACGGCGCCGACGTGGTGATGATGCTGCGGTTGCAGACAGAGCGCATGGAAGGCGCCTATGTGCCCTCCACGCGCGAGTATTTTCGCTTTTTCGGCCTCACGGAGGCGCGGCTGGCGAAGGCGGCCTCCGACGTGCTGGTGATGCACCCCGGCCCGATGAACCGGGGCGTCGAAATCGATGGCGCGGTTGCTGACGACATTGCCCGCAGTGCAGTAACCGAGCAGGTGGAAATGGGTGTGGCCGTGCGCATGGCCTGCCTCGATGTCCTGACCCGCACCCGGCGCGGACTGGACGGCTGGGCCGAAGCCGGCAAGGCCCGCTGGGTATGACAGGCGCGGCGCCCCGGCCAATTGCCATCACCGGCGGGCGCGTCATCTGCCCGGCCAGCGGCATTGATCGCGTGGCGACCCTGTTCCTCGATGGCCGCAAGGTGGCCGGCATTGGCGATGCCGAGCCGCCCAGCCACGCCGAGGTGATCGACGCATCGGGCCTGGTGGTGGCGCCGGGGATCGTGGATGCCGGCGTGTTCCGCGCCCATGCTGCCGCCGCGCAGGCCGGCGGCATCACCCGCGTGGTGCTGATGCCGGACCAGTCGCCGCCGCTCGATGAGCCGGCGCTGGTCGCCTATGCCGACCGCCTGGGCAAGCCCGGCCTGTGGGTGCACCCGCTCGCCGCGGCCACCCGCGGGCTGGAGGGGCGTGAACTGGCAGAAATCGGGCTGGCGAAGGAAGCCGGCGCGGTGGGCGTTGCGACCGGGCGGGCGGCCATTCCCGATGCCCGTGTGATGCAGCGCCTGCTCGCCTATGCCCGCGCCTTTGCCCTGGTGGTGGTGAGCCATGCCGAGGATGCCGGCCTGACCACCGGGGCCGTGGCAACGGAAGGCGAGACGGCGACGCGCCTGGGCCTTGCCGCCGCACCGGCCTTTGCCGAAGCGCTGGCCATCGCCCGTGATTGCCGGCTGGCCGAGGCCACGGGCGCGGCGCTCCATATCCGTCAGGTGACGACAGCAGAAGGGCTGGCGGCGCTGCGGGCGGCACAGGCGCGCGGGGTCGATGTGACCGCAGGGGTGACACCGGCGCACCTGTTCCTGAACGATCTTTCGGTGTCGGGCTTTCGCAGCTTTGCTCGCCTTTCGCCGCCGCTGCGCAGCGAGGCAGATCGATTGGCGACCATCGCAGGCGTGGCCGACGGCAGCATCGCCATCCTGTCATCCGGCCATGATCCGCAAAGCCAGGACGACAAGCGCCAGCCCTTTGCCGAGGCGCGGGCGGGCATGGCGGGTGCCGAAACCCTGCTGGCGCTGGGGCTCGGGCTGGTGCGCGATGGCGTCATCGACCTGCCGCGCCTTGTCGCCATGTTGACGGTGAATCCGGCCCGCCGGTTCGGGCTCATCGCCGGAACGCTGCAACTCGCCGCACCGGCGGACGTTGTGGTCTTTGACGATGCCGCCCCCTGGCGTATCGAGGGGCGCGCCTTCCAGGGGCCGGGCAACACCCCGTTCGACGGGCTGCCGACGGCCGGGCGCGTGCGCATGACAATCAAGGGCGGAGAGGTGGTTTGGCGGGTTTGAAGGCGATTGGCGCGCTGGTGGTCATGGCCCTCGTGGTGGGTGATCCAGCCTGGTCTGCGCCGCGCAAGAAGCGCTCCACCCGCCGGGGACGGCCGGCCGCTGCGGCGCCTTCCACGCCCACGCCGCCGCCGGCCTCGGTGCGGCAGGGCGTGGAATATTGGCGCGCCGGCAAGTGGGATGATGCCGTGAAGATGTGGCAGCCCTTTGCCGAAAAGGGCGATGCCGATGCCATGTTCAACATGGGCCAGGCCTGGAAGCTGGGCCGCGGTGTCGCCATGGACAAGGGCGTGGCGCAGGACTGGTATCGCCGGGCGGCGGTGAAGGGCCATCTGCCGGCGCAGGCCAATCTGGGCATCCTGCTGTTCCAGGCCGGCGAGAAGGCTGATGCGGTGCGCTGGCTGAAATCGGCGGCCGACAAGGGCGAGATGCGCGCCCAATATGTGCTGGGCATCGTGCACTGGAACGGCGATGGCGCGGCGAAATCGATGCCGCTGGCCTATGCCTATCTGGTGCGCGCCGCCGCGCAAGGGTTGCCGGAAGCCACCAAGGCGCTGAACGAGCTCAGCCAGGCGATCCAGCCGCTTGACCGCGCCAATGGCTGGCAGATCGCGACATCGCTGGCGGGCAACAGCGGCGTGCCGCCCCAGTTCCAGAGCGGGATCCAGCCGCCGGTGCTGACCGCCATCACCACGCCGCCGCCGGCGCTGGTGCTGGGCGGCGCGACCGTTGCCACCGCCGCGGCGGCCGAAAATCCGCAGCCGGGTGGCAACAGCATCACCGCCGCGCTCAACGAAGCAGCACTGAAGGCCACTGGCGGGGAGGCGGACGCGGGCGCTGGCGACGTGGAGGATACCGGGCCGAAACCGGCGCCAGTCCCCCAGAAGCAGGCAGACGCGGCGCCTGTCCGCGGGCCAGACAGGCCGGCGGAAAAGCCGGCCGAAAAGCCGCCTGAAAGGCCCGCGGCGAAAGAGGCGCCGGTGAAAGACGCAAAGGCTGCTCCGAAGCCGCCACCGCCAAAGGAAACCGGCTGGCGCATCCAACTGGGCTCCTACCCCAGCCAGAAGAGCGCCCAGGCCGCGTGGACCAAGCTGGCCGCTGCCAACAAGCGGGATACGCGCGGGCTCAAGCCCAACATTTCGCGCTATGGCGGCATGTGGCGGTTGCAGGTGGGCCCGTTCGAGACCAAGGCCGAAGCGACCACCGGCTGCAGGAATCTGGAAATCGGCAAGAACGGCTGTTTCGCCATCGACATCGGGGATTGAAGACTGCGGCGCGGCGATTGCTGGCGGCTTGGGCGGACATGACAGCGCCTTGCGCGCAGGATTTCGCGGCAGGCCGTACAGCCCGCAGCCAGCGGGCGAGGTGCAGGCGCTGCGGGTTGACCTCGCCTGATCTCATGATAGCGTGCCGACCATGGAGACGGTGCTGGCGGCGATCGACATTCTGGGCGGTCCTGCGGCCATATGGGTGTTGGCTGGCGTCTACTTCGGCAGTGTGATCCTGGAGCGGATCTGGGCGATCCGCGGCAATCCCGATTACAACAACCGCGACGCGTTGTGCTCGATCGGGCTAAACCTGCTTTCCAGCCTGTTGCGGTTGCTGGTTGGCTTCATCATTCCGGTCGCGGTCTATGTGCTGGTCTATGACCATCTGCGGCTGGTTGATGAGCTGCCCGTGCTGTGGGCAATCCTGATCGCCTTCATCGTTCATGATCTCAGCTATTACTGGGAACATCGCCTTGGCCACCGGGTTGGTTTGCTGTGGGCGTTTCATTCGATCCACCATTCCTCCAACGAGTTCAATCATTCGACGGCGGCGCGCGGCTTCTTCCTCGATGGCCTGCCGCGTCCCCTGTTCGATTCCGCGGCGGCGTTGCTGGGTGTGCCACCGACCGTTTTCATTGCGGTGAGCGTGATCAAGAACGCGTTCGGCATCTGGAACCATGCCAGCTGGGTCGGACGGTTGGGATGGCTGGATCGCTGGCTGGCGACGCCGATGGTCCACAAGGTCCATCATGCCAACCAGTCCCAGTATATTGATCGGAACTATGGTCAGGTGCTGATCGTTTGGGACCGATTGTTCGGTACCTTCGCCGAGGTGGGTGAGGAGCCCACTCCCGGCCTCGTGAAGCCGACCTTCGACTACAACCCGCTGACAGCACAGTTCGTGGGGTTGCAGCAACTGAAGTCCCGCATGGACACGGCGGCGCGCTGGCAGGACAAGCTTGCCTATCTGTGGCGCCCGCCCGAATGGTCGCATGATGGCGTGTGCCGCAGCGACTGTCCCAAGTACGCCGTCGTCCACATGGCATGAACGGGTGCAAACCCTGAGCCCGCCCGGGCTCAGGCTGCCGCCTTTTCCGCGGCCGTCTCGAACTTCCCCCACAGCGCTTCGCGGCGCGCCAGCATTTCCGCGCGCGCCGCTGCTTTCACCGGGCCAAAGCCGCGCACGTCCAGCGGCAGCCGGGCAATCGCAATGGCAAGGCCGGTGTTGGCCGGGTTGAGGCGCTCGCACAGGCGCTGGACATCATCCTCGAAGGCGACGACGTCGGCGCGTTCGTGGCGGCGTTCCTCGGTGTAGCCGAACGGGTCCAGCGCGGTGCCGCGCACCCGCTTCAGTTTCGCCAGCACGCCAAAGGCGGTGAACACCCAGGGGCCGAAGCTGATCTTCTTCGGTCGGCCGGTGGCCGGATCGATGCGGGAGAGCAGCGGCGGGGCGAGGAGGACACGCGGGTTGCCGCCGGTGAACTGTGCATCATAGGCCGCGCGGAAGCGGCCATCGCTGTAAAGGCGGGCGACCTCATATTCATCCTTGTAGGCCATCAGCTTGTAGAGGCTCTTCGCCACTGCTTCGGCCAGCGCATCGCCGCCAGCCTCGCGCGCCAGATCCACCGTGCGGCGGAATCGCTGCGCATAGGCCGCATCCTGGTAAAGGACCAGATCGGCCTCGCGCCTGGCGATCATCTCGTCGAGACTGGTGGCCGGCGGTTCCGGCTGCGGGCCACGCGTGGCTTCCACCAGTGCCAGCACCTGATCGGGGCGGGTGGCGAGCAGGCGGCCCAGGGCAAAGGCCTTCTTGTTGAACGGGATGGCGACGCCGTTCAGGTCAATCGCCGCCTCGATGCTCTCGCGCTTTAGCGGAATCAGGCCCTTCTGCCAGGCATAGCCCATCAGCAGGATGTTGGAGCCGATGGCATCGCCGAGCAGCGCGGTCGCCACCGTATCGGCGGCCACGAAATCGCAGGCGTTGGGATTGCTGGCCTTGCGGATGGCGCGTTCGACGGCGGCGCTGTTGAAATCGAAATCGCGGTTGCGCACGAAATCGCTGGTTGGCGCGATATCGGCGTTGGCAATGACGGCGGTGCGCTGCGGGATCATCAGCGTCTGCGTCGGCTTGTCGGCGGCAACCACGGCATCGCAGGCCAGCACCAGATCGGCGCTGCCGGCCATGATGCGCGGGGAGAGGAGATCATCGTTGCTGCCGGCAATGCGGACATGGCTGTAGACCGCGCCGCCCTTCTGGGCGAGGCCGGCCATGTCGGCGGTGGTGCTGGCCAGGCCTTCGATATGGGCGGCGGTGCCGAGCAGCGCGGAGACGGTGAGCACGCCGGTGCCGCCGATGCCGGTGACCATGATGTTGAAGCCATGGCCGGGGGCAGGCAGCTGCGGTTCGGGCAGGTTGTCGGTCTCGAAATCGGCGCGGGATTTCTTCACCTCGGCGCCATCAACGGTGACAAAGCTGGGGCAGAAGCCCTTGATGCAGCTGTAATCCTTGTTGCAGCTCGATTGGTTGATGCGGCGCTTGCGGCCGAATTCGGTTTCGACCGGTTCCACCGATACGCAATTGGATTGCACCGAACAGTCGCCGCAGCCTTCGCAGACGGCGGGGTTGATGAAGATGCGGCGATCGGGGTCCGCCATTTGGCCGCGCTTGCGGCGGCGGCGCTTTTCAGCGGCGCAGGTCTGATCGAAGATGATGACGGTGCAGCCCGGCGTGGCGGCAAATTCGGCCTGGATCCCATCCAGCTCGGCGCGATCGAGCAGCCGCACCCCAGCGGGCAAGGTGACGCCCATGTAGCGGGCCATGTCTTCGGTGAGCACGACGACCTTCTGCGCATGTTCGGCCAGCATCTGCGCGGCGATCTGGTCAACGCTCAGCTCGCCATCATGCTTCTGGCCGCCGGTCATGGCGACGGCGTCGTTGTAGAGGATCTTGTAGGTGATGTTCACGCCGGCCGCGATCGACTGGCGGATGGCGAGCAGGCCGGAGTGGAAATAGGTGCCGTCACCCAGATTGGCGAAGACATGTTTTTCGCCGACAAACGGCGCCTCGCCCACCCAGGTCACGCCTTCGCCGCCCATCTGGGTGAAGGTCTCGGCGCGGTCCATCCACATCGCCATGATGTGGCAGCCGATGCCGGCGAGCGCGCGCTGGCCCTCGGGGGCCTTGGTCGAGGTGTTGTGCGGGCAGCCGGAGCAGAAATAGGGGCTGCGCTTGACCGGCGTCACGTGCGCGGCGGACTTGCCGGCCTGATCACGGAAGAAGGCCAGCGCGTTGCGGATGCGATCGGTATCGTGGAAATGCTGCAGGCGCGCCGCGATCACATGGGCGATGACACCGGGGGACAGCTCATTGTCGGGGGAGAGCAGCCACTCGCCGCTCTCGTCATGCTTGCCGACCACGCGCGGGCGCACGGACTCCCGCCAGTTGTAGAGTTGCCATTTCAGCTGATGCTCGATGAACTCGCGCTTCTCCTCGATGACGAGGACTTCCTCCAGCCCTTCGGCAAAGGCGCGGATGCCATCCGGCTCCAGCGGCCACGGCATGCCGACCTTGTAGACCTTGAGGCCGATATCCGCCGCCACGCGCTCGTCGATGCCCAACTCGTCCAGCGCCTCCATCGTGTCGGCGAAGGCCTTGCCGGTGGACACGATGCCGATGCGTGGTTTCGGCGAATCCCACACCACCTTGTCGATGCCGTTGGCCTTCGCAAAGGCCATGGCGGCAAAGCCCTTGTAGCGCTGCAGGCGGGTGTCTTCCTCGCGCCAGATGTCGCCGGGGCGGATGTGGACGCCGCCATCGGGGAATTCGAATTCGGGGATGATGATGCGCCGGCTTTCGCTGGCCAGATCGACCGTGGCCGAGGTTTCCACCGTATCGGCGGTGGCCTTGAAGCCGACCCAGGTGCCGGCAAAGCGGCTCATGGCGATGCCAAGCAGGCCATATTCGACGAATTCATGCACCGACGCCGGCGCGAGGAAGGGCACGAACGCGGCCTGGAAATTATGGTCCGACTGATGGGGCAGGGTGGAGGACTTGGCGCCATGATCATCGCCCACGATGGCGAGCACGCCGCCATGCTGCGATGTGCCGGCGGCGTTGGCATGCTTCAGCACGTCCATGGCGCGATCGAGACCGGGGCCCTTGCCATACCAGATGCCGAACACGCCATCCTTCGTGGCCCTGGGGTTCAGCGCGACATGTTGCGTGCCCCACACAGCCGTGGCGCCCAGTTCCTCGTTCACGCCGGGAACGAAGTATATATCCTGTTCCTTCAGCCACTTCCTGGCGCGCCACAACTCCTGGTCATACCCGCCCAGCGGCGAGCCGCGATAGCCCGAGATGAAGCCGGCCGTGTTCAGCCCGGCTGCCGCATCGCGCCATTTCTGCACCAGCGGCAGCCGCACGAGGGCCTGCACGCCTGACATGAACACGCGGCCATCGCGGAAACGATACTTGTCTTCCAGGGTGATGGGCGGCAATCCTGCGACCATGGTCGCTCCCCGATGTCTGTTGATTGGGACAATAATACTGTCCTTTTCTGTCGAGCGCAAGGGCGGGCGGTGAGCGCGTGAACCTTACCGTCGCCAGCTACAACATCCACAAGGGCATCGGCACCGACGGACGGTTGGCGCCGGCCCGGATCCTCGACGTGCTTGACGAGATCGATGCCGACGTGGCGTTGCTGCAGGAGGCGGACACGCGCTTTGGCGTGCGCACATCGGTGCTTCCCGAGGCGGCGCTGGCGGCGCGAGGCTGGCAGGCGGCGGCGGTTGGTGCCGGTTCGCAGGCCATCGGCTGGCATGGCAATGCGGTTCTGGTGCGGCGCAGCGCCAGCCTCACCCATGCTGCGGCCATCCACCTGCCGGCGCTGGAACCGCGCGGGGCCGTGCTGGCCGATGTCACCACTGGCCATCACACGCTGCGGCTGGTCGGCGCCCATCTTGACATCACCGGTCTCGCCCGAGCGCGCCAGGCCCGCGCCATTGTCGAGGCGGTGGCGCGGGCGCCCGGCAATCCGCCCGAGCTGTTGATGGGCGACTTCAACGAGTGGCGCAATGGCAGCGGCGCGCTTTCGGAACTGGCCCGGCACTGGCGGGAGGTCACGCTGGGCCCCAGCTTTCCGGCACGCCTGCCGCTGGGCCGGCTGGACCGGGTGTTCGCCCACCCTGCACTCAAGCTCGCCGGGGCGGGGGTGCATGCATCGCCGCTGGCGCGCACCGCGTCTGACCATCTGCCGGTGTGGGTACGCGTTGACGGGCACGCGCCGGCAGGCATGGAAGGTTGATGACGGCAGTACTGGCCCGGCTGTGCGATGCCCATCCGGGCCAGAGCGGGGTGCAGTTGCTGGACGATGGCCCGGCCGCGCTGGCAGTGCGGCTGCACCTGGTGCGCCGCGCCCGCACCCGCATCGACGCGCAATATTATATCTGGCGCCATGACGTGTCGGGCCGGCTGCTGCTGGACGAACTGGTGGCAGCTGCCGCGCGCGGGGTGAAGGTGCGCCTGATCGTCGATGATGTCGGCACGGCGGGCATGGACGCGGTGCTGGCGGCGTGCCCGGGGATCGAGGTGCGCCTGTTCAACCCGCTGGATCGGCGCTGGCCGCGCCCCTTGAGCATGATGTTCGACCTGAAGCGCCTCAATCGGCGGATGCACAACAAGAGCCTGACGGTGGACGGCGTGGCCACCGTGGTGGGCGGCCGCAACATCGGCGATGAATATTTCGACGACGAGCATCCAGCGCTGGCGGCCGATCTCGACGTGCTCGCCATTGGTGCCATCGCGGCCGAGGTGGAAGCCGATTTCGACCGGTACTGGACCTGCGGGGTGGCCATCCCGCTGGCCCGGCTGGTGCCGCCATCGGCCGATCCGCTGCCGCCGCCAGCGGGGCAACGGCGGGCGTTCCATGATGCTGCCGCAGACAGTCCGGCCACGGCCGCGATGCTGGACGAGGCGCGCGATTTCACCTGGTGCGCTGTCAGGGTGCTCAGCGATCCGCCGGCCAAGATCACCCGCGCTGCCGGGGCGGAGACGCTGGTGCTGCCGCGCCTGCTGGCGGCGCTGGGCGACGTGCAGCAGCGCTTGCTGGTGGTTTCGGCCTATTTCGTGCCAGCGCGCGAGGGCAGCCGGTATCTGGCCGGGCTGGCCGGGCAGGGGGTGAGGATCGACATCCTCACCAACTCGCTGAAGTCCACCGATGTCGCGCTGGTCCATGCCTGGTATGCGCCATGGCGGCGGCGCTTGCTGGCGGCCGGCATCGGCCTGTGGGAGATGCAGGGCAGCGAGGATGACCGGGTGCGCTTTGGCCTGGTGCCGCGGCGGCTGCGGCGAGTGGACAACGATACCAGCTTCTTCCGCCAGAGCGCGTCTGCCCTGCACGCCAAGACGATGGTGGCCGATGGCCGCTGGCTGTTCGTGGGATCGATGAACTTCGATCCGCGATCGGTGCGCTTCAACACCGAAATGGGCTTCCTGATCGATTCGCCGCTGCTGGCCGGGCGGCTGGAAGGCTCGCTGGGCGCCGCGATGCCGGGCTTTGCCTGGCAGCTTGAACTGGAGGGGCGCCGGATCGGCTGGCGGCAGGGCGACAGGCTGTTCCGGCCCGAGCCCGGCACCAACATCGTGCAGCGCGCGCTGTTCACCATGCTGGGCTGGCTGCCGCTGGAGCATTTCTTCTGAAACGACCAGCTTGTGGGTCTTTGGCGCTTTCAGTCACAAGTCTGGCGGCCAGCATCCTTGTTGTGGCGGCACCAGGCACCATAGCCTGAAGGCCACTGTGTGGGTGCGAGCCTCTTTGGGAGACGGGAATGGCGGACTACTGGAACAGGCGCCAGCTGATGGGTGCAGGGCTTGCCCTGATGGCGGCGCCGGCCGTTGGCCAGCAGGTGATGAAGGCGATTGCCGATCTGAAGCCCGGCGAGTTCACCTGGCATCCCCAACGCTCTCCCAGCGGCCCGGTCGCGGTGATCGTTTCCATCCCCGACCAGCGCGCCCATGTCTATCGCGGCGGGGTGCGCATCGGCGTTTCGACCTGCTCCACCGGCAAGCCCGGGCACGACACGCCCACCGGCGTGTTCACCATCCTGCAGAAGGACAAGCACCACCGGTCCAGCACCTACAACAATGCCCCGATGCCCAACATGAACCGGCTGACCTGGGACGGGGTGGCGCTGCACGCCGGCAAGCTGCCGGGCTATCCGGCCAGCCACGGCTGTGTGAGGCTGCCGATGGAGTTCTCCGAAAAGCTGTTCGAGGTGACGCATGTCGGCACGCCGGTGATCATCGGCGGTGGCCACAATGACCCGGTGGACATCGTGCATCCCGGCCTGATCCTGGGCAGCTATGCCGAGGACGAGTTCGAGACGGCGGAGGCCAGGCTGAAGAACAAGGCGCTTCCGGAATGGGGCGCCGGGCAGGCGGCCACCGCCATCGTCGTCTCCAGTGCCGACCGGCAGGCGATCCTGCTGGAAAGTGGCCGCCAGATCGCCAGCGGCCGTCTGACCCTGGCCGAAGGGCGCACGCTGGGCGAGCATGTGTTCGTGCTGATCGACACGCACGACGAACGCCGCGGCCTGTTGTGGCACGGCATCGGCTATGTCGATGCCGCCGGCAAGCCGGTGGAAACGCCGTCGGAGGCGACGCTGCGCTCGATGTCGGGGGAACGCGCCTTCCTCGATGCGGTGCACGAGCGCTTGCACCCCGGCACCCTGCTCATCACCACCGCCCTGCCGCTGCATCCTGACCAGCGCACGGAGGGCGGCTTCGTCATCATGACAACCGATGCCGCCTGAACGCGGCTGAACCAACGCGGCCGAACTGGGGAGTGAATGCGATGAAGGCACATGTGATGAGGAGCGCGGCACTGGCGGCGCTGGGATCGGCGCTGCTGGCGGCCTGCGGGCAGGATGCCAGGCCGTCGGGCAGCGAGACGGCGGCCCCCGCGGCGGCAGCGGTGTCCATTCCGGACAGCCTGGCCCCCTTCGGCGATGGCTATCCCAAGGCCGGTGATCCGTGCCGGCGGCTGGGCGAGAGCGCCGCGACTTCGAACTGGCTGGATGACAGCGCCGTGCTGGTCGGTTGCCCCACGGCGGAATCGGCCGCGGCGGTGGGCGGTACCGAGGTCGCCGTTGTGGAGGGCGTGCGGGTGATCTCCATCCCGCAGGGCGATGCCAATGTCGGCCTTCCTGAATCCGGCCCGGCATCTGGACCGGCGGGCGCACCGGCCGGCCAGCCCGTGGCCGATCCCGCCGCCCTGCCACAGGCGGGCAGCGGTTATACCGCCACCTCCATCCTGAGGTGCAGCTTTGATGGCAGCGAGCCGACCGGCACCTGCAATGCCGGCGTGAAGCGCAACTGGGAAGGCCAGGGCAAGCATCTGGTGGAGGTGATCAAGCCCGGGGGCGCCAAGCGCGCCATCTTCTTCAAGGGCACTACCCCCTATGGCGCCGACAGTTCGCAGGCTGATGGTTCGGCGGCGTGGACGCTGAAGCACGAGCGGCGCGGCGACGACACGCTGATCACCTATGGCACGGAACGCTATGTGATCCCCGATGCCCTGATGCTTGGCGGCTGAGGCCTTACGGCTGCGGGCATTCCGGCGCGCCCGATTCCAGCGCCCGCGACAGGCTGAGGCGATAGGCGATGTTGCTGCCCTTGCGGGCCGCGTCGCCGGTCATCAGCACGCGCAGGCGATAGCGACCGGCAGCGGGCAGCGCGATGCGCACGTCCGATCCGGCCAGGCCGGCGCCGGTGACGACCGGGCGGATATCATTATCGCTGTCGTTGTGCTCGACATCGATCAGCAGCGCCGGGTCGGGCGCCTCGGCGAGCACGCGGATGATGGTCGGGGCATCGACGGCAAAGCCATAGACCGGCTGGCTGTAGGCCCTGACCGTGCCGGAAAGCGGCACCCGGCACTGACTGGCCGGCAGGGTGAGGGCCATTTCCTGGTAGGGCGCCGGCGGCGGGATGGCGGCAGCCGGGCCGGCGAGCAGGGCGAAAGCAGCAGGGCGACGACAAGCCGGGCGGCAGCGTGCTGCGAGGATGGTGAAATGGCCATGGCGTGATGATGGGGCCAGCCTTCAACACCCGTCAACGGCAAGCGTCACCCGATTGAGGGAACGCCGCGAGTCTGGCAGCATCCTGCCGCGGCAACCTTGGGGGAAGGGCCATGGCGATCAGGTCGATGCAGATTTTGGCGCGGAAAGTTGCGCGCGGGGGTGCGCGGGGTACGGTTTTGGGGGCGGCCATGGTGACGGCGCTGATGCTGCCACCGGCGGTCGCTTCACCGGACGGCATCTCACCCGCGACGCTGGCAGCGCTTGATCCGGCGCGGCAGGCCGCCGCGCTGTGTGCCGGCCGGCCGGCAGCGATGGCGCCCACCCGCGCCCTGCTGGCCGCCGCGGCCATGGCGGCGCCAGCCAGCGCAGCGGCAACTGTGCCCTTGCTGCCGGACCTGGCAAGTGCCGCGGTGCTGACGGCCTCTGCAGGCCCATTGGCGCAGCGCTGGTTCGCGCAGGGGCTGATGCTCAGCTATGGCTTCAATCATGCAGGGGCGGTGGCCTCGTTTCGCATCGCGCAGCAGCTCGATCCTGCCTGTGCGCTGTGCTGGTGGGGGGAGGCATTGGCGCTTGGCCCCAACATCAACGCGCCGATGGACGGGCGTGACCGCGGTGCGGCGCTGGCGGCACTCGATCGCGCGCTCGCCCTGAAGGCCAGCGCCTCGCCGCTGGAACAGGCGCTGATTACGGCGCTTGCCACCCGTTATTCCCGCGACGAAGCGGCGGACCGGGCGGCGCTGGATGCCGCCTATGCCGATGCGATGCTGGCGGTGGCGGCGCGCTTTCCCGCCAATGATGATGTCGCCGTGCTGGCCGCCGAAGCGGTGATGGACACCAGCCCTTGGAGTTACTGGCAGGCCGACGGCAAGCCGGTGGGCAGGAGCGGCGAGGCGGTGCGCCTGCTGGAAGCGGTGCTGGCGCGCAACCCGGCCCACCCGCAGGCCGCGCATCTCTATGTCCACATGCTGGAAGCCACCGATCCGGCCCGCGCCGAGGCGGCGGCAGACCGGCTGGCGGCGGCACGGCCGGGCAGCGCCGGGCATCTGGTGCACATGCCCAGCCACATCTGGCACCTGCGCGGGCGGTATCGCGATTCCATTCGGGCCAACATCGCCGCCGCCCGCGCCGACGAGGCGTGGATCAAGACAACCGACGATCGCAGCCTCGTGCGCTATGGCTATCACCCGCACAATGTCCATTTCATCGTGACGAGCGCGATGATGGCCGGTGATGTCGCGACCGTGATGGCACAGGCGGTGCGGTTGCGGCAGTTGCTGGACGTGGAGACATCGGCGCGTATCGGCTGGATCCAGGCCATCGACGCAGCGCCGTTCCAGGCGATGGCGATGGTGGGCACGCCCGATGCCATCCTTGCCATGCGAGCGCCGGACGCGCGGCTGCCCCTGGCGGGCGCGATGTATCATTTCGCGCGCGCCGTCGCCTTTGCTGCAAGGCGTGACCGGCCGGGCTTCGATGCCGCGCTGGCGGCCATGGCGGCGATGAAGGGCCATCCGGACGCGGCACTGCTGGCGGAACAGGCGGTGCCGCTGCCCGATCTCATTGGCGTTGCGACGCATGTGGCCCGCGGGCGCTGGGCCATGGCGCACAAGGATTATCGCGCCGCCGCCGACCACTTCCGGTCAGCTGCTGCCAGCGAGGCGACCATCCCCTACATGGAGCCGAGCTACTGGCATTATCCCGTGCAGCAATCGCACGGCGCGGCGCTCCTGCTGGCCGGCGATGCAGCGGGCGCCAGCGCCGCCTTCCGCGCCGCGCTGGTGAAGACGCCTGGCAACGGCTGGGCGCTGTTCGGCCTGGCGCACAGCGAACAGGCGCTGGGCCACAAACCCGAAGCCGCCGCCGCCGAAGCTGCCTTCCGCCGCGCCTGGGCTGGCGACATGCGCTGGCTGACGCTGACGCGGCTCTAGCTCAGACCCTCGATGCGGCCCTCGACATCGAGATGGATGCCCAGCGCTGATGGTGCCTTTGGCAGGCCCGGCATGGTGGCGATCTCGCCGGCCAGCGCGACGATGAAGCCGGCGCCGGCGGCGAGGCGCAGCTCGCGGATCGGCAGATCATGGCCGAACACCGCGCCGCGCACCTTTTCATCGGCGGTGAAGCTGTAGGGGGTCTTGGCGATGCACACCGGCAGATTGGCGAGTCCATCGTGGCGGAGCGCGGCCAGCTGTTTCTGCGCAGCCGGCGACAGCGTGACGTGGGCGGCGCGGTGGATGCGGGTGGCGACGGTGGTGAGCGCATCGAACACGTCGGTGCCGGTGGCATAGAGCGGGGTGAAGCGGGCGTGCGGATCGGCGTTGGCATCGGCGAGCGCGGCGACGGCGCGGGCAAGGTCTTCTGCGCCGGCCGGTCCGTCCGCCCAGTGGCGGCACAGATGCGCCTCCACGCCCAGCGTGTCGCGGCAATAGCCGAGCACGGCGGCCTGCTCCTCGGCCGCGTCGCTGGCAAAGGCGTTGATGGCGACCGCGACCGGCAGGCCCAGGCTGCGCAAACTCTCGACATGGCGCGCCAGCACCTCGAGGCCGCGATGGAGGGCATGGGCGTCGGGCCGGCCCAGATCGGCCAGCGCCATGCCGCCATGATATTTCAAGGCGCGCACCGTCGCGACGACCACGGCGACCGCCGGCGCGAGGCCAGCAGTGCGGCATTTGATATGCGCGAATTTCTCCGCCCCCAGGTCGGCACCGAAGCCGGCTTCCGTCACCGCGAACTCCCCCAGCGCCAGCGCCGCGCGGGTGGCGATGACGCTGTTGCAGCCATGGGCGATGTTGGCGAACGGCCCACCGTGGATCAGCGCCGCCGATCCGTGGATGGTCTGCACCAGGTTGGGCTGCATGGCCTCGACCAGCAGGGCCGCCATGGCGCCGGCCGCGCCCACGTCGCCGGCTGTCACCGGGTTGCCGGCCGTGTCCTTCGCCACGCGGATGCGGGCGAGGCGGGCCTGCAGATCGTCCATGTCGCTGGCCAGGCACAGGATGGCCATCACTTCGGAGGCGACCGTGATGTCGAAGCCGGTCTCGCGCAGCGGGTGGTTGCCCGTGCCCATGCCGCTCACGATCTGGCGCAGCGCCCGGTCGTTCATGTCCATCACCCGCTTCCACGTGATGGACCGCGGGATGATGGTCTCGCCCGATGGCATGGGCGTGCCGAAGTGCACCGCGTTGTCGATCATCGCGGCGAGCAGGTTGTGGGCGGACGTGATGGCGTGGAAATCGCCGGTGAAATGCAGGTTTATCTTCTCCATCGGCAGCACCTGCGCCTGGCCGCCGCCAGTGGCGCCGCCCTTGCGGCCGAACACCGGGCCCAGGCTGGGTTCGCGCAGGGCGATCACGGCGCGGCGCCCGATGCGGCCCAAGGCGTCGGCCAGCCCGATGGTCGTCGTCGTCTTGCCCTCGCCGGCTGGGGTGGGGTTCACGGCGGTGACCAGCACCAGCTTGCCGGGCGGGCGCCTGCCCATATCGGCCAGCGTGGCGGCCGACAGCTTGGCGACATGGTGGCCATGAGGCTCGATGGCGGATTCCGGCAGGCCGAGTGCCTCGGCAACGTCCCGGATGGGGCGCAATGTCGCTGCGCGCGCAATTTCAATGTCCGATGCCATGATAACCCGTCATAAGGCCTGCGATTGACCCTGCCCGCCTACAGGCTTTGCGCGGCGGCAGGAAGGAGCCTGTTGGTCGTTTATGTTCGACGAGATGTCCGCCTTGGCGCTGGCCCGCTTCCAGTTCGCCTTCACCGTGTCGTTCCATTTCATCTTTCCGGCCTTCTCGATCGGGCTGGCGAGCTATCTGGCCGTGCTGGAGGGCCTGTGGCTGAAGACCGGGCGTGATGTCTATCTGCAACTGTTCCGCTACTGGCTGAAGATCTTCGCCATCGCCTTCGGCATGGGCGTCGTCTCAGGCATCGTCATGGCCTATCAGTTCGGCAGCAACTGGTCGGCCTTTTCGGACAAGGCCGGGCCGGTAATCGGGCCCCTCATGGCCTATGAGGTGCTGTCCGCCTTCTTCCTCGAATCGGGCTTCCTGGGCGTCATGCTGTTCGGGCTCGACCGGGTGGGCAAGAAGCTGCACTTTCTTGCCACCTGCCTGGTGGCCATCGGCACCACCATCTCGGCCTTCTGGATCATCGCGGTGAACAGCTGGATGCAGACGCCGCAGGGCTTTGGCATCGCGCCCAACGGGCAATTCTATGCCACCGACTGGTTTGCCGTCGTCTTCAACCCGTCGATGCCCTATCGCCTCGTCCACACGCTGCTGGGCGCCTATCTCACCACTGCGCTGGTGGTGGGCGCAGTAGGCGCCTTCCACCTGCTGAAGGACCGCAAGATGGGCCGCGCGCCGCAGCAGGCGACGAAGATCATGTTTGCCATGGCGATGGGCATGGTGGCGGTCACGGCGCCGCTCCAGGTGCTGGCCGGGCACGAGCATGGCGTGAACACGCTGGAACATCAGCCGGCCAAGATCGCCGCGATGGAAGGCCATTATGAAAGCCATGACCGCGCCGCGCCGCTGATCCTGTTCGGCGTGCCCGACGATGAACGGCAGGTGATGGATTACAAGATCGAGGTGCCGGCACTGGGCAGCCTGGTGCTGCAGCATGATATCGAGGCACCGACGACCGGCCTCGACAAGGTGGCACCGGAGAACCGGGCGAGGGTCGCCTTTCCCTTCTATGCCTTCCGCGTGATGGTGGGGCTGGGCGTCCTGATGCTGCTGCTGGGCGGTTGGGCGGCGTACAGCGCCTGGCGCGGCCGGCTGTTCGAAAATCGCTGGCTGCACCGGCTGGCGCTGATGCTGGGCCCGGCCGGGTTCATCGCGGTGCTGGCCGGCTGGATCACCACCGAGACCGGCCGCCAGCCGTTCACCGTGTTTGGTGTGCTGCGCACCGCCGACAGCGCGTCACCGCTGGCAGCGCCGGCGGTGGCAGCCTCCCTGATCGCGTTCATCGTCGTCTATTTCTTCGTGTTCGGGGTGGGCACCTGGTTCATCCTGAAGCTGATGAAGAGCGAACCAAGCCCCGCCGAGCCAGGCCCGCCGCCGGAACAGGCTGCCGATGTCGGCAGCCTGCCGCCGGGTGCGCCGTTCGGCTTCCAGCTGGCGGAGTGAGATCATGCCCGCCGATCCCGTGCTGACGCTGGTGTGGGCCGGCATCATCGGCCTGGCCATCTTCATCTATGTCGTCACCGACGGGTTCGATCTTGGCATCGGGATCCTGTTTCCGGTCATGGCGCCGGGGGCGGAACGCGAAACCGCGATCGCCACCATCAAGCCGGTGTGGGACGCCAACCAGACCTGGCTGGTGCTGGGCGGTGGCGGCGTGTTTGCGGCCTTCCCGCTCGCCTATGCCATCCTGATGCCGGCTGTGTACGCGCCGCTGATCGCCATGCTGCTGGGCCTGATCTTCCGCGGCGTTGCGTTCAAATATCGGGCGCGCACCACCCGCATCTGGCTGTGGGATTTCGCCTTTTTCGCCGGCTCCACGCTGGCGGCCTTTTCGCAAGGGGTTATCCTGGGCGCCGTGCTGCAGGGCGTGAAGGTGGCGGGCCGCGCCTATGCCGGTGGCTGGTGGGACTGGCTGTCGCCCTTTTCGCTCCTGACCGGGGCTTCGGTGGTGGCGGCCTATGCACTGCTGGGGGCTTGCTGGCTGATCTGGCGCACAGAAGGGGCCGTGCAGGACCACGCCTATCGCATGGCCTGGCGCGGCGGCGCGGCCAGCATCATGGCGATCGGCGCGGTCAGCCTGGCCACCCCGTTCCTGAACCATGATTATTTCAGCCACTGGTTCGAGGCGCCGGGCTATTATTATTCGGCACCCGTCCCGGTTCTGGTGACGATCACCGGCCTCTTGTTCATACGCGCGCTGCGGCGGCGGGCCGAAGTGGCGCCGTTCCTGCTGGCGCAGGCGCTGTTCCTGCTCACCTTCATCGGCCTTGGCATATCGATCTTCCCCTGGGCGGTGCCGGGCGAGGTGACGATCTGGCAGGCCGCCTCCGCCGCCAACGCGCAGGCCTTCATGCTGGTGGGGGTGGGGGCGCTGCTGCCGGTGATCCTGGGCTATACCAGCTATGCCTATTGGCTGTTCCGCGGCAAGGTCGGGGCGGAAGGATATGCCTGAACCGGCGCCCACCCGCGCGCGCCGGCTGTTGTGGTTTCTGGCGCTGTGGGGCGTGGGCGTGGCGGCGGTTGGCACCGTCAGCCTGATCTTGCGGGCCTGGCTGTTGGGGTGAACCATCTGGCCCGGTTCGACGCTGCTTTCGGGCGACTTATCCCCAGATTTGCGCGGCAAGAGCCGTTTTGACGCATTATTCATTTGCCAGTCATTTACGTTTCCTTAACCATGATTGCAGCGAACGGCGGCGAGTCTCCTTGGTGGGGGAGGGGCTGCCCGCCAGGCACTGTTCAACCCGGCAATCGGGCCGGGACAATCAGGTCTGGGAGGCGTTATGGTCGCAGGAACAGCAGCAATCTCCATCATGGCATGGATATTCCTGTTCCTGTGCGTCTTCAACTTCCTGCCCGCGGCCCTGGCCTATGTGGACCGGCATCCCGATCGCCACCTGCTGGCCGCGCTCAACATCCTGTCGCTCTTCTCCTTCGCGCTGTGGATCGCGCTGATGGCCTGGGCTCGCGCCGGGCACAGCGACCATCCGATGATTCGCCGCTTTGTCGGCTCGCCGGCCGATCGCCGCCGGCTCATGGCGTCGGTGCTGGTGCTGATGCTTGCCGGTTCGGCGGGCACGGCCGTTGCCATGGTCAACGGCTGAGCCAGCCGGACAGCGCCTGAGTCCTGGCCGGCGGCCGACACGGCGTCCGCTTCACTTGCACTCGTCCATCACGCTGCTATAGGCGAGCGCTCACCGGCCCTGAGTGCGGGCGTGGCGGAACTGGTAGACGCGCCGGATTTAGGTTCCGGTGTCGAAAGACGTGGGGGTTCGAGTCCCTTCGCCCGCACCATTTCCGCCCTGCGCCAGCGCACGGCCGACCAATTCGCCTCCCATGCCTTGGCCCCGTGCTCTGGCGCGGGTACGTTCAGATTGACAGGAAGACGGGTTTTTCGATGCAGATTGCGGAAATCACCAACCAGGGGCTGCGCCGCGCTTATTCGCTGGTGATCCCGGCTGAAACCATTGCCGCGCGGCTGGACGCCCGGCTGGCCGAAGTGTCGAAGTCGATCAAGATGCCCGGCTTCCGCCCCGGCAAGGTGCCGCCGAACCTGGTGAAGAAGATGCACGGCCCGGCCCTGCGCGGCGAGGCGCTGCAGGCGGCTCTGAATGATGGCGTCAACAAGCTGCTCAGCGATCATGGCCTGCGCCCCGCCACCCAGCCGCAGGTGGACGTGGACGGCGAACTGCCGGAAGAGGGTGATGCGCGCTTCACCGTCTCCCTGGAAGTGCTGCCCACCATCGAGGACGTGAAGATTGACGATCTCGCGCTCGAGAAGCTGGTGGTGCCGGCCGATGATGCCGCCATGGATGCTGCGCTGGCCCGCCTCGCCGAATCGGCGCAGCGCACCGAGCCGGCGCCGGCCAAGCACAAGGCCAAGCAGGGCGACACGGTTGTCATCGATTTCGAAGGCAAGGTGGACGGGGTGCCGTTCGACGGCGGCAAGGGCGAGGGCATGCGCGTCAAGCTCGGCTCTGGCCAGCTGATCCCCGGCTTTGAGGACCAGCTGGTGGGCGCCAAGGCGAACGAACAGCGCACCATCAATGTGACCTTCCCGGCCGATTACGGCGCCGCGAACCTGGCCGGCAAGCCCGCCACCTTCGACATCACCGTGACCGGCGTTGAAGTGCCGGCCGAAACCACGATCGACGACGAGTTTGCCAAGGGCTTCGGCCTCGACAGCCTGGACGCCTTGAAGGAAATCCTGAAGGACCAGCTCGATGCCGAACTGGGTGGCTTGTCGCGCACCTACCTGAAGCGCAAGCTGCTCGACACGCTGGCCGCGCGCCACGATTTCGCCGTGCCCGACACCATGGTGGACGCCGAGTTCGAACAGATCTGGCAGACGCTGGAAGCCGAAGCCGCCTGCGAGGCCGACCCGGCCGCCGCCAAGGCGGAGATCGAGGCCGAGCGCGAGGATTATCGCCGCATCGCCGTGCGCCGCGTGCGCCTGGGGCTGCTGCTGTCGGAAATCGGCCAGCGCAATGGCGTGACGGTCACCCAGGCCGAAATGAACCGCCTGATCGGCCAGGAAGCCGCGCGCTATGCCCCGGCGGAACAGCAGAAGGTGGTGAAGTTCTTCCAGGAGAACGCCATGGCCGCCATGCAGCTGCGCGCGCCGCTGTACGAGGACAAGGTGGTCGATTTCCTGATCGAGAAGGCCGCCATCACCGAACGCAGCGTGACCCGTGCCGAGCTGGAAGCAGCGATCGAGAGCGAGGACGAATCCCCTGGTGGGCATGTGCATGGTCCGGATTGCGACCACGATCACGACCATGCGCCGGCCAAGGCCAGGAAGCCGGCTGCGAAGAAGGCCAAGACCGAAGAGCCGGCAGCCGAGGCCCCGGCCAAGAAGGCCCCGGCCAAGAAGCCGGCTGCCGCCAAGGCCGCGGCTGAACCGGCAGCGGAGGCCCCGGCCAAGCCGAAGAAGGCCCCCAAGAAGGCCGACTGACCGGCCCTGCGCGGACGCGAACAGGCCCCGCCGGCAGTGCCGCGCGGGGCCTTTTCGTGTCACCGCCCAGCCGCCCGCATTGCCTCCCCCATTGCCCTCTTGAACTTGGGGCCCAAACGTCCGAACTAGGGAGCGCACAAGGAGAGTATCATGATCGTTCCCCCCGCCCCCCTGACGTCCGGCCTGGTTCCCATCGTCATCGAAAGCTCCAACCGCGGGGAGCGTTCGTTCGACATCTATTCGCGCCTGCTGCGCGACCGGATCGTGTTCGTGAACGGCCCGGTGGAAGACAATATGGCCTCGCTGATCGTGGCCCAGCTGCTGTTCCTGGAATCGGAAAACCCGAAGAAGGACATCTTCATGTACATCAACTCGCCGGGCGGGGTGATCACCTCGGGCATGGCGATCTATGACACGATGCAGTATATCCGCCCCGATGTGGCCACCGTGTGCGTTGGGCAGGCCGCGTCGATGGGCAGCTTCCTGCTGGCCGCCGGTGCGCCGGGCAAGCGCGTGGCGCTGAAGAACGCCCGCATCATGGTGCACCAGCCGTCGGGCGGGGCGCAGGGCCAGGCCACCGATATCGAGATCCAGGCCCGCGAAATCCTGCGTATTCGCGGCATCATGAACGATCTTTACGTCAAGCACACCGGCAAGGACCTCGAGACGATCGAGCGTGCCATGGAGCGCGACAAGTTCATGAGCGCGGAAGAAGCCAAGGACTTTGGCCTGGTCGACGCCGTGATGGAGAAGCGCCCGGTGCCGACCGAGGAAGCCCAGGCAGCCTGACGCTTCGGCCTGAGCCTTCGGCCTGAGCCTTCGGCCTGAGCCTTCGGCCTGAAGCTTGGGCCTGAAGGTGGCCAGCCGTTCGGAGCCGGCCTTATCCACCGATTTGGCAGCAAATGCGGTGCCGGACAGGGTGGGCGCGGCCAGGCGGGGTGCCGTTCTGCTTGCCGTGATGGGCGAATCATCGCTACACTGAAAGGGCGACGCGCGTGTGACAGGACGACCTCCGCAGTCAGGGGAAATCCATCGGCGCCGTCGATGGTGAAAGCCGGCTGAAAGGGCGCAGCTGGCGCGAGGAAGGATGCACATGACCAAGCTGGGCACTGGCGACAGCAAAGGCACGCTCTACTGCAGCTTCTGCGGCAAGAGCCAGCACGAGGTCAGGAAGCTGATTGCCGGCCCGACCGTGTTCATCTGCGATGAATGCGTGGAGCTGTGCAACGACATCATCCGCGAGGAAACCAAGACGGCGCTGGTCAAGAAGGCTGGCGACGTGCCGACCCCGCGCGAGATCTGCAAGGTGCTGGATGATTATGTCATCGGCCAGTTCCAGGCCAAGCGCGTGCTCTCCGTCGCGGTCCACAACCACTACAAGCGCCTGAACCACGGCGGCAAGGGCAGCGAGGTCGAACTCGCCAAGTCCAACATCCTGCTCGTCGGCCCCACCGGCTGCGGCAAGACGCTGCTGGCGCAGACACTGGCGCGCATTCTTGATGTGCCCTTCACCATGGCCGATGCCACCACGCTGACCGAAGCCGGTTACGTGGGCGAGGACGTGGAGAACATCATCCTGAAGCTGCTGCAGGCCAGCGACTATAATGTCGAGCGCGCCCAGCGCGGCATCGTCTACATCGATGAAATCGACAAGATTTCCCGCAAGGCCGACAATCCGTCCATCACCCGCGACGTGTCGGGCGAAGGCGTGCAGCAGGCGCTCCTGAAGATCATGGAAGGCACCACTGCCTCCGTGCCGCCGCAGGGTGGCCGCAAGCACCCGCAGCAGGAATTCCTGCAGGTCGACACCAGCAACATCCTCTTCATCTGCGGCGGGGCGTTCAGCGGCCTCGATCGCATCATCGGAGACCGTCTGCAGGGCCGCGGCATGGGCTTTGGCGCGCATGTGGCGGCGCCGGACGAGCGCCGCGTGGGCGAACTGCTGCGCCAGTGCGAGCCGGAGGACCTGCTGCGCTTCGGCCTGATCCCGGAATTCATCGGCCGCCTGCCGGTGATCGCCACGCTGGAAGACCTGGACGAGCCGGCACTGATCAAGATCCTCACGGAGCCGAAGAACGCGCTGGTCAAGCAATATGCCCGCCTGTTCGAAATGGAAGGCGTGAAGCTCACCTTCACGCCGGACGCGCTCTCCGCCGTTGCCAAGCGCGCCATCGAACGCAAGACCGGCGCGCGCGGGCTCAGGTCGATCATGGAAGCCATCTTGCTCGACACGATGTTCGATCTGCCCGGCCTTGAAGGCCTGGAAGAAGTGCAGGTGGACAAGGACGTGGTGGCCGGCACCAAGCCGCCAATCCGCCTGATGGTGACCGACAAGGCCGCCTGACCTGTCGTCTGATGCATTGGAAGGCGCAGCGCCCGGCATGGGGGCTGCGCCTTTTTTGGTTGCGAAGCACGCGGGTCGGTTCCTGCTGCCCTGGTCGCACATGAAATTTTCTTCATGTTGAGCCTTGATCCGAAGGCGACTGTTCCCATGTCTGTTGCATGAACGGGCAGCCAAACTGCCCGCAGACATGAAGGTGATGCGCGTGAACAGCATGATCAGCGCCCGCGAGTGGACCGATGGCCTGGCTGGCCATCGCCCGCCGCGTGACAGGTCGGACTGGATTGCCCTGCGGCTGACGCGAGCCTTGCGTTGGGCAGCCGATACACTGTTCGCAGGCCGTTATGGCCACCGCGCCGTGGTGCTGGAAACCGTGGCGGCGGTGCCGGGCATGGTGGGCGCCATGCTGGTCCACTTGCGCTGCCTGCGCCGCATGGAGGGCGACAACGGCTGGATCCGCAAGCTCATGCTGGAGGCCGAGAACGAGCGCATGCACCTGATGACCTTTGTGGCCATAGCTCGGCCCAATATGCTGGAGCGATTGGCGGTGCTGCTGGCTCAAGGGCTGTTCTTCAACTGTTTCTTCCTCCTCTACCTTCTGCATCCACGCACCGCGCACCGCCTGGTCGGCTATTTCGAAGAGGAAGCGGTCATCAGCTATACCCAGTTTCTGGTGGCGATCGACGAAGGCCGGATCGAGAATGTGGCGGCGCCGTCGCTGGCCATTGATTACTGGCACCTGCCAGCCGATGCCCGGCTGCGCGATGTCGTGATCGCCGTGCGCCGTGACGAAGCCGGCCACCGCGACGCCAATCATCACATGGCCGATCAGCTGCTGCCGGGCTGAGCCGTGCCGCTGGAACGGGCGCCCTATCTGCTTATGACGGTCATGTTGTTCACGTGCTTGCTGCTTTATGCGGTGGGTTGGTGGTGGGCGGTCAACGGCGAACCGCTGGCCTTCGCCCGTTCCGGCGCCGCTGCGACGGCGGCCTGCATCGCGCTGTCGATCTGGGACTGTCGCCGCGTCCTCGCTGCCGCTGCCGATCGCGAGCGCACGGCGCTGGTGTCGGTTGTCGAGGCCCTGTGCCAGGGCGGAAGCCGGCAAAGCGATCAGCTGAGTCGTGCGATTCTGGTTCGGCCAGGTGGCCGCTTGGGCCGTGCCGAACGCCTTACCACCCGCATCCAAGCCATGTTGCTGGTGACCGCCACCCTGGTCTGGGGTTTTGGCGATCTGCCCTTTGCCTGACGCCTGCCGGCGCGAAGCCGGTGTGCCGCTGTTGGCTGTTGCACGGCCGTGGAGTATGACGGTCGCGCGAGGGGTTTGGCTGTGACGGTGTCAGCACGGGGGACCGGTGATGGCAAAGCGACCAGACGTGTTTCGCACGGTGCGTGGTGGGCACACAAGGGCGGTGACCGGGCTGCGGCAGAACAGCGATGGCATGGTGCAGCCGCTCGATCAGGTCGTCTATGATGGTGACACGATCCAGGTGAACCTGCTGGGCAGTGGCTCTCTCAGGTTCCTGGGCATCGACACGGCGGAACTGCGGCTGAACAACCGGCTGCTCGATCATCCGGCGAACGTGGCCCGTTTCGCCGATCCGGCCATTCTCGACATCGCCGGCATCGAGCCCGGTTTGCGCGACCACCTGGGCCTGCGCATCGGGCCGGATACGGCACCCAACCAGCTGCGCCACGCCCGGCTGGGCCAGCAGGCGCTGGCGGCGATGGTGCAGGCCGACATGGCCGCCCTGGGCGCCACGCCGGCCAGCTTTGGGCTCTATCTCGAATTTTCCTACGAGGTGTTCGATGGCAATGGGCGCTTCCTGGTGTTCGTCAATCGCGACCAGCCCGATGCCACGGCAGGCCCGCGGCCCTTGAGTTACAACGAGCGGATGCTCGGCGCGGGCATGGCGCTGCCCTTCTTCATCTGGCCCAATATTGCCCCGTTCCGCGATGCAAGGACGGTGATCGATGCCATCCCGGCGCCGGGCACGCTGGCGGCGTTGGCGACGCGCGGCAAGCTGGGGGCGGCGCGTGCCATGGTGAAGGCGGCGCGGGCGCTGGCAGCGCCCGGCACGGTGTTTGATCCCGCCGACCGCCAGCTGCTGGAAGCCTTCGAGCTGAGGTTCCTGTCGCGCGGCGAGCTCCCCAGCCGCGGCGTGATCGACCTTTCGGTGCGCAGCGACATCATCCTGCGCCCGCAATCCTATCACCGCATCGCGTTGCCCGAGGACCGGCTGTTCATCCCGCCCGAATTCGTGCCCGCCTTTGCCGCCAAGGGATGGCGGCTGGAAGGCTGGTAGGGCCGTTCAGGCCACCACCTCCCGGCAATGCGGGCATTTCCGGCGCGGCATGATGGCCAGCCCCTTCACCATCAGGCGCTTGCCGCAGGCCGGGCACTTGATGGCGCTGATGATCGCAAGGTTGAGGGCCAGCGCGAGCGGGGGGAGGACAAAGCCGACAAGGCGCAGCGGCTGTGGCCACGGCAGCAGCAGGAACAGCAGCGGCAGCCCGATGGCCTGCGCCATCTGGTTCCACTGCACACGGTAAAGGCCGGGCATCGGCCCCTGCGCAGGCTGTGCAGGCCTGGGCGCCTCGTCCGCCATCAGTAGCGCCAGCTCTTCAGATCCGCGCCCTTCGGCGCGGCGGCTTCGATGCGTTTCAGTATCTTGTCCATGTACATGGTGTGATAGCGCAGGCGGCTGATCTTGTTGGGCTGCGTGGGGTCGCCGTTCCAGCAATGCTCGGCCCGGTCACCATATTTCACCTCGCCCAGGAAAGGGGGATCGGCGACCTTGAGGAAATCCTCCGTGAGGTAGACGGCGTTGTTGAGATAATAATTGTCCATGTCGCCGACGTAGAGGAAGATCTTGTCCCGCACCTTGGGACCCAGTGTCTTCCAGTCGCGCTGCATGATGTGCCTCAGGTCGTAATGCTCGCGCCAGTAGGCGGCAACCGTGGGGTTGATGACGCCGGTGCGCTTGTCGAAGATGCGCTGCGGGTAGCCGTCTGGCCCCTGCGGGGAATAGACCGCTTCCCAGATGTCAAATTGCTGGCCCGAGCGCGACTTGTCGCCCAGCACCAGTTCGAGACGCTGTTCCTGTTCCACCGTGTAGTCGACATGGCCCAGATAGTTGCGGTGGGCCGGGCGGTCGACCTTGCCGAACGGGCCGATCTTCCAGAAGGCGTTGCCGTCTTCATAGAGGTTGATGTTGGTATACTGGCGAAAGTCGATCGGGTCCGGGCAGGCGGCAAAGGCGCCGTTGAACTCGTCAGGGTAGAAGAGCTGGACGGCCAATGCCTCCCAGCCGCCGGTGGAGCCGCCGTAGGTGAAGCGCGCCCAGCCCTGGCCGATCCCGCGGAACTTCTGCTCCAGCGCCGGCACGAATTCCTTCATGATGGCATCACCATAGGGGCCCAGGTTGGCCGAGTTCACGGCATAGCTGTCGTCATAATAGGGATTGCTGTGGTCGATCTCGACGATGAGAACGCGCGGGAAATCGGGCGACGTCCATTTCTGGTAGAAGGCATAGGCCTCCTGGTCCTCGATGCGGTTGTAGCAGGGTTCCGAAAAGCGCGGGGCGGGCACACAGGGGGCATTGGGATCAGGCGGCGTGGTGCCGAAGCCGCCGAAATCGGCCGGGAAATGGCCGTGGTTGATGATCAGCGGGTAACGCGCTTCGGGGTGCTTGTCGAAATCCTTGGGCACCAGCACGTGGCCGGTGATGTACATGTCCGTCCCCCAGAACTGACTGAGGCGTTCTGACCGGATGCGGAAGTGGCGGACGAATTCGCTGTCCTCTGGCTGGGTGACCGGCGGGATCACCTTCGTCAGCGGGATGGTGACGATGTCCTTCGTGCGCGGATCGATGCGCAGCTTCATGGGTTCGGAGAGGATGTTGCCCGGTTCGGCGCGCCAGTTCTGGCCAGCGCCGCGCGCCGCCGGCAACTTCACCGTGTGGCCGGTCGAAAGCTTGAACGTCTGATATTTGTGGAGGACGGCCTGCACCCAGTATTCGCCGGCCGGAACGCTGCCCAGGTCCTCGGCCGGATAGCCGAGCACACCGCGGCCGATGGTGGCGGCGCCGCCGGGCTTCAGGCCTTCGACATTGATGCCGAACACCTGCGGCGCGTCGGCGCCCAGCTTCACCTGGAAGCGCGGTTCCTTCGTGCCATCGGGGGTGATGACAAGGATGATGCGGCCATCGGTGACCGCGTCGACGCCTGTGGTGGGCCCAGCAGCCGGCAATGTGACGCGAAAATCCGTGGCTGCGGCGCTATTGGCCAGCGCCAGTGCCGCGATGCCCGTGTGCAGTGCCAGTGTGCGTGAGGCCACCATTTCTGTCCCCTTCCGGTGAAGGCCATGAGGTTAGGCGTTGGTGCGCGGTCTGTCATGCCCCTGCTGCACGATGTTGGCGCCAGATAGTTAACGCTGGTTTGGATATCTTTACAGAGCGTAAAGAGCATTGTAGATGCTGGCCATCAATTGTTTCCGGTGGGGTTTGATCATGCTTGATTCGATGGCGCAGGGTATCGGCCAGTTGCTGGCCAGCGACGCCGCCTTGATGCTGCTCAGCATGAGCTTCGGCATTCTCATCGGCATGCTGTGGACGGGCCGCTCGTTCCCGCGCCGCCTGCCGCGCCACATGCTCCGTGCCGACCGCGTGGCGCGCCGCGACATCTGAAATCCTGATGTGACGGCCCGGCAGATGCTGGGCTTGACGGGAGACGCCTGTTAGGGTGCCGCCATGCGCGCCCTGGTGATGCCCGTCTTGCTGTTTCTTGCCGGCCCGGCGCTGGCTGCACCGAGCCTGTGTGGACATCTGCCAGAAGCCGGCAAGATTGCGGCCCCCGGCCCGGATGATGTCATGCCGGCCCGCACGCGCGCAGACCGCAGGCTGATCTGCCCGCCCGGTTTCGTGCTGGATTATGCGGCCCGGCCGCCGGCGTGCCGTCGTGAAGGACGCATCGCCACGGATGGTGATCCCCGCGCGGCGTGCCGGGCCAGCCTGCCGCTGGGACCGGTGGCCGAGGTGCCAGCCCAGCGGCGCCCTACACGCTCGTGCCCAACTGGCCCCATCAAGGCGGTGATAAGGCTGGAGGGCGCGAATGTGGGCCTGACCGAAGTGGCGCTGACAGCCCTCAGCCCCGGCATCACGGTCGCCACGCTGGACGAGGACAGCAAGGGGCTCGAACCCGAAGAGCGCCCGTCGGCGCAGGGCTGCTTTGGCCATCAATGCCGACTGGTGACGCTGGCGGTGGCGGCCGACGCCACTGATCCGGCGCGGCTGGAGCTGGCCATAAAGGACGGTGCGACGCTGGTGGTGCCGGTGCCGCTCACCACCCATTGTCCACAGTGACGCGGCACACGGAACGGCGGTTTGCGCGGACGCCAGCCTTGCGTTAAGGGCAGCGCCACATCCAGCAACCCAGACTGTTCGGAGCCTTCCCGTGGCCTATCAATATGCGTTCGTGATGAAGGGTCTGTCGAAGACCTATCCCGGCGCCCAGAAGCCCTGCTTCAAGGATATCACCCTGTCGTTCCTGCCGGGCGCGAAGATCGCCATCATCGGCCCCAACGGCGCCGGCAAGTCGACGCTGATGAAGGTGATGGCCGGCATCGACAAGGAATATCAGGGGGAAGCCTGGGCGGCGGAAGGCGTCACGGTCGGCTATCTGCCGCAGGAACCCAAGCTGGATCCCGACAAGACGGTGAAGCAGAACGTGATGGACGGCGTGCGCCCGGTGGCCGACCTGGTCGACCGCTTCAACGCCATTTCCGCCGAGATGGCGGACCCCAAGGACGACACCGATTTCGATGCCCTGATGGCCGAGATGGGCGAACTGCAGGAAAAGATCGACGCGGTGGATGGCTGGACGCTCGACAACCAGCTGGAAATCGCCATGGACGCGCTGCGCTGCCCGCCGGGGGACTGGCATGTGACCAGCCTGTCCGGCGGGGAAAAGCGCCGCGTTGCGCTGTGCAAGCTGCTGCTGGAAAAGCCGGACATCCTGCTGCTCGACGAACCGACCAACCACCTCGATGCCGAAAGCGTGGCCTGGCTGGAGCATCACCTGCAGGAATACAAGGGGATGGTGATCCTCGTCACCCACGATCGTTACTTCCTTGATAACGTGGTGAAATGGGTACTTGAACTGGACCGCGGCCGCGCCATCCCGTTCGAAGGCAATTATTCGGACTGGCTGGAAGCCAAGCAGAAGCGCCTGGCGCAGGAAGAGCGTGAGGATGCCAGCCGCGAGAAGGCCATCAAACAGGAGCTGGAATGGATCCGCGCGTCGCCCAAGGCTCGCCAGTCGAAGAGCAAGGCGCGCATCAAGGCCTTTGACGAGCTGGTGGAAAAACAGGCCAACCGCCGCCTGGGCGAGGCCCAGATCCTGATCCAGATCCCGGAACGGCTGGGATCGAAGGTGATCGAGGCGAGGAACATCAGCAAGGCCTATGGCGACAAGCTGCTGTTCGAGAATCTGTCGTTCAGCCTGCCGCCGGGCGGCATCGTTGGCGTGATCGGCCCGAACGGCGCCGGCAAATCGACGCTGTTTCGCATCATCACCGGCCAGGAAACGCCCGACAGCGGCGAGATCAGCATCGGGGAGACGGTGAAGCTCGCCTATGTCGACCAGAGCCGTGACGCGCTGAAGGCCGATGCGACCGTGTGGGAAGAAATTTCGGGCGGCAACGAGAAATTCTATTTCGGCAAGAACGAGGTGCTGACCCGCGCCTATGTGGGCGCCTTCAATTTCAAGGGCGTCGACCAGCAGAAGAAGGTCGGCCAGCTTTCGGGCGGTGAGCGCAACCGGGTGCACATGGCCAAGATGCTGGTGCAGGGCGGCAACGTGCTGCTGCTGGACGAACCGACCAACGACCTTGACGTTGAAACCCTGCGTGCGCTGGAAGAGGCGCTGGAAAGCTTCGCCGGCTGCGCCGTGGTGATCAGCCACGACCGCTTCTTCCTTGACCGCCTCGCCACCCATATCCTGGCCTTCGAAGGCGACAGCCATGTCGAATGGTTCGAAGGCAATTTCGAGATGTACGAGGAAGACAAGCGCCGCCGCCTGGGGGATGCTGCAGACCGGCCGCATGCGCTGACCTACAAGAAGCTCACCCGCTGACGGGCGCGCGATTATCGCGACGCGATAATCCCCGACTCCGTCAAGGACGCCCGGGCTGGCGGCTGGCCATCAAGCCGGCCGAACAGCGTCGACGGCGCGGCTTTGCCGCGCCCCTTCCTTCCACTTTTCCTGTCCCAAAGCGCAGGCACCATCCGGTGCTCACGGCGCCGCCCACGTCCCCGCCCAGCCATCATCGCCGCGGAACAGCGCCCGGCGATGGCCGCTGTTGGCAAGGTGCAGCCAGTCGATGCTGGTTACCCCCACCCACAGCACCGCGAAATTCTCCCGCGCCGGCACGATCTGCTCTTGCGTCGGCTGCTGCCCCTCGATCCACGCCGGCAGGCCCGATGCGGGGCCGGGCAACGGCGTGCCAGGCGCCTGCTCGGCCAGATAGCAGCGCCGCGCGAACAGCGTGGACTGGTTCCAGATCGCGTCCACCTCCGCCACGCTGCGGCCGATGCGCGCCGTGCCGCTGATCCGCAGCTGCACCTGTTCGGCGGCGTGATAGGCCAGCACGGCGACGCTCTTGCCATCCAGCTGCGCCACCTTGGGGCTGCGCGCATCGGTGTGGAAGCGCAATGTGCCATCGGCCGGGTTGGCCTTGCGCAGAACCATCACCCGCGCCTGCGGCAAGCCTTCTGCATCCACGCTGCACACCACCGGCGTGTGCACGGGGCTCTTGCGATCCGCCCCGCCGCGCACCAGCAGGCTCCAGGCGTGGGCGAGGATGTCGGGCAGATGATCGTCTGGCCTCATGGCGGCGCGCTCACTTGAGCTCCACGATCGCTTCCACCTCCACCGGGATGCCGCGCGGCAGGCTGCCGGCGCCGGCGGCGGTGCGCGGGGCCTTGCCGGCATCGCCGAACGCCGTCACCATCACTTCCGAAAAGCCATTCATCACTGCCGGGTGATCGGTGAAATCGGGCGTCGCATTGACCAGCCCCATCACCCGCACCACGCGCTTCACCCGGCTCAGCTCGCCCAGTTCCGCCTTGATCGAAGCAAGCATGCACAGCGCCACGCTGGCGGCATTGGCCTTGCCGGCGGCGACATCCATGGTGGCCCCCAGCTTGCCGGTGGCCTTGATCGGGCATTCGGTGTGGCCGGCGAGGAACAGCAACTTGCCCACGCGCGCCGCTGGCACATAGAGACCGATGGGCGCGTTGGGCGGCGGCAGGGTCAGGCCGGCCTTCGCCAGCCGCTCTTCCGGCGTTTCGGCCGCAGCCGGTGCGGCCAACACGGCGGCTGCAATCAACAATGCGCGCATCAGCGGGACTCCTTGCCGGAATGGCTTTCCCCGGCCTAGCATCAAGCCAACGACAGACCAACAGGGGAGGGCGCGGCGATGCTGCGCGCGCTGATTGCCATGACGATTGCCATTTCCATGCACACGCCCGGCCTTGCCCAGGACGGACGCCCGAGCGCGGCCGAGAGCGATCCGGCCGCCATGGGCTGGATGACAGGCTTTCCGGTGCCGGCCGACAAGCAGGTGCGCTGGGACGATGGCTCCATGTGGCGCTTCCCGCAGCACCGCTGGGCCTTTTCGCATTTCCGCGACCTGGTGCCCACCACGTCCATCCCGCGCGGCACATTGACAACTGCATTGCCGACCGCGCTGCGCGATGATCTCGACGATGTGCGGCTGACCACGCTCGATGGGCAGGCGATGACGTGGAAGCAGGCGCTGGCCGCCACCTACACCGATGCCATCCTGGTGATGAAGGATGGCGTGATCGTCTATGAACGCTGGTTCGGTGTCACCACGCCTGAAACGCAGCACATCCTGTTTTCGGTGACCAAGAGCTTTGTCGGCACGCTGGCCGAAACGCTGATCGACGAAGGCCGGCTGAATCCGGAGGCCAGGGCCGCCGATTATGTGCCCGAACTCAAGGGCGCTGGCCTTGGTGATGCGACCATCCGCCAGATCCTCGACATGCGCACGGGGCTGGCCTTTTCAGAGGATTATGTGCCGGGCCAGACCGGCCTGACCGACGTGCAGAGGATGAGCATTGCCGGCGCCTGGGTGCCGCGCCTGCCCGACTATACGGGCCCCGATGGGCATCATGCCTTCGTGACCAGCCTGGGCAAGAACGCGCCGCATGGCGGCGACTTCGTCTATCGCACGCCCAACACGCAGGCCCTGCAGTGGATCATCGAGCGGGTGACGGGGCAATCACTGGCCGAGCAGATTCGCACCCGTTACTGGCAGCGGCTGGGGATGGAACAGGATGCCGCCATCGGGGTGGACCGTATCGGCACCGGCTTTGGCGGCGGCGGGCTGATGGCCTCCTTGCGCGATATCGCCCGCTTCGGCGAGATGATGCGGCTGGGCGGGCGCTGGAACGGCGCAGAGATCGTGCCGCCGGCCGCGGTGGAGCGGATCTTCAAGGGCGGCGATCCGGCGGCGTTCGTGGCTGTCCAGTATCCAGGCAACCTGGATGGCAATTATGGCAGCCAGTGGTGGCACCGAGCCGGCGGCCAGCTGATGGCGCTGGGCGTGCATGGCCAGGGCATCTATGTGGACCGCAAGGCCGGCGTCGTCATTGCCCGCTTGGGCAGCCACCCGGTCGCCAGCAACCGCGGCAACATGCGTGTGACCATGCCGGCCTATGACGCCGTCGTGGCCGCCCTCACCGGGCCCCGCTGACGCGGCGCTAACGGGCCGAGGCGATGGCCGGCGCTCCGGGATCGAGCCGACCCAGCGCGCGGCGCGCCACCGCTGGCAGCCGTTCCGACGGCAATGCGAGCAGCTCTGCCGACAGCCGGACCGCATCCCCGCAATAGCGCGCGCGGTTGGGCAGGTTGGCGAAGCGGTTGTAGAGCCTGGTCATTTCCACATCGTGCCGGGCCACGCCGGCACGGCCGTGAAGCTTGCTGTAGCGCGCCTGTTCAGCGGCATAGGCTTCATTCAATATACTGCGATGGTGCTTCAAGATGTCGTTATAGTTGTTTGCCAGGACACGATTTCCACACTGCAGCGCGGCCACGTTGAGGCCGCCGCGCAGAGCCCAGATCATCTCGGCGGTGGCCGCTTCGTCCGGCCCTGCCAGCAGCGCCTCCTCGCGCGGCGGTGGCGCGGTGGGCCGGATCGCCTCCGGCTGGGCCACACGCGGTGGTGCCGTGCTGGAACAGGCGGCCAGCGTGAGGCCGGCGGCCAGCACCGCCGTGCGGCCACCATCCCGCCCCACAGCGGCCAGACGATCGTGAATCCTGGTTGCCATCATTCCCTCCCGACGCAACGTTCAGACCTGTGCTGGCTCTTTATGAACACGCCAGTTTTCTGTTCGCTTAACGGCAGGCCAGCCAGCGTGCCACGGTGTCGAGATCAGGGGCCACCGCCAGTGTGTGGGCGGCAATGTCCGGCGTGGCAGGCTGCAGATCGGGCACCATGATGACGGGCACGCCGGCGGCGTGGGCCGACCGCACGCCGTTGTGGCTGTCTTCCAGTGCCAGGCAGTCAACCGGCCTAAGCCCAAGCCGGGCGGCAGCCATCAGATAAGGTTCCGGGTCGGGTTTGCCGGCGCTCACCTCGTCACCTGCGATGACCAGGGAAAAATGGCTGCGCACGCCGGCATGGCGGAGATGGGACTCGATCAGTCGGCGCTCGGTGGAACTGACGAGCGCGCACGGTATGCCGGCGGCCTGCAATTGCGCCAGGAGAGCGGCGGCACCGGGCTTCAGCGGACGCACCGGGCCATGTTCGGCCCGGATGCGTTGGCCAGCAGCGGCGCGCAGCCAATCGTAATCGAAATCCGCGCCGAACAGGCCGCGCATGATCGCCGGGCAATCGCGTTCCGGCCGGCCGATCAGCCGTTCATACTGGTCGTGACTGAACGCCAGGCCGGCAGCCGCCATTTCGGCGATCATGGCGTCGCGGATCAGCCGTTCCGTGTCGAGTAGCAGGCCGTCCATGTCGAACAGCACGGCCGCCGGGCGATGCGGGATCATGTCGGCAGCGATGGCCGGTGTGGTCAGGCTTTTGCCTTCTCCCGAGCCGCCGCGATGCGGGCGCGCCAGTCAGCCGGGCCGGTCTGGTGGACGCTGGTGCCTTCACTGTCCACTGCAACTGTCACCGGCATGTCCTTGACCTCGAACTCGTAAATCGCCTCCATGCCAAGATCCTCGAAGGCGACGACGCGGGCCGCCTTGATCGCCTTGGCCACCAGATAGGCCGCGCCGCCCACGGCCATCAGATAGGCCGCCTTGTGGCGCTTGATCGCCTCGATGCCGGCGGGGCCGCGCTCGGCCTTGCCGATCATGGCGATGAGACCCGTTGCGCTGAGCATGGTCTCGGTGAACTTGTCCATGCGCGTCGCCGTGGTCGGGCCGGCGGGGCCGACCACTTCGTCGCGTACCGGATCGACCGGGCCCACATAATAGATGACGCGGTTGGTGAAATCGACGGGCAGCGCTTCGCCCTTCGCCAGCATGTCCACCATGCGCTTGTGGGCAGCGTCGCGACCCGTGAACATCTTGCCGTTCAGCAGCAGCCGGTCGCCGGGCTTCCAACTGGCCACCTCGGCCGGGGTCAACGTGTCGAGATTGACAGGTTTGGCTGCCGTGTCCGGCGTCCAGTTCACCTTTGGCCATTCATCCAGGTTGGGCTGCGGCAGATAGGCCGGGCCATCGCCGGTCAAGGTGAAATGCGCGTGGCGGGTGGCGGCGCAGTTGGGGATCATGGCGATCGGCTTGGAGGCAGCATGGGTGGGCGACTCCAGGATCTTCACGTCCAGCACGGTCGAAAGCCCGCCCAGCCCCTGGGCGCCAATGCCCAGATCATTGACCGCATCATGCAGTTCGATGCGCAGTTCCTCGATCGGGGTGCGCGGGCCACGGGCCTTGAGCTCGGCCATGTCGATCGGCTCCATCAGCGCTTCCTTGGCCATCACCATGGCCTTTTCCGCCGAGCCGCCGATGCCGATGCCCAGCATGCCGGGTGGGCACCAGCCGGCGCCCATCTGCGGCACCGTGTTTACCACCCAGTCGCGGATGGAATCGCTTGGGTTCAGCATGGCGAACTTGGCCTTGTTCTCCGATCCGCCGCCCTTGGCAGACACCGTGATCTCGACATGGTCGCCCGGGACCAGTTCGACATGAACGACCGCCGGGGTGTTGTCGCGGGTGTTCACGCGGGTGAAGGCGGGATCGGCAACGATGGAGGCGCGCAGCTTGTTGTCCGGGTGGAGATAGGCGCGGCGCACCCCTTCGTTGATCATTTCCTCAAGGGTTCTCGTGGCTTGCCAGCGCACATTCATGCCAACCTTGACGAATGCCACCACGATGCCGGTGTCCTGGCAGATCGGCCGATGGCCTTGTGCGCTCATCCGGCTGTTGGTGAGGATCTGGGCGATGGCGTCGCGGGCGGCCGGCGATTCTTCCAGCGCATAGGCGCGCCCCAGCGCCTTTATATAGTCGATGGGGTGGTAATAGCTGATGTACTGCAGGGCATCCGCCACGGATTCGATGACATCTTCCTCGCGGATCAGGGACATGGAGGGCTCCTCGGGCGCCATTTTGTGCGGCCGCTGATTGTTGCAATTTGGCCACTGTTGCCAGCCAACAGGATAGAAGCCTGCCGCTCCGGCGTCCATATCGGGCGAGGCGAATCTTGGGCGCCGGTTCAGCATTTGACGGCAAGCCGTTGAAGCCTTGGCGCCCGTGTACCGCTTTGCCAGACGGCTGTGGACGAATCCCGACGATGCCGCCGTTTCGGTGCGTCAAGCCGTGAAATGGGGCTTGTCAGCCGAATCTGCTGTGGCACTATCCATTGCGTATCGGGACTTGCTGGCCACTAGGGCTGGTGGTTCCGGGCGGGGGACCCACATTGTTCCGGGCTGGGGATTATGTGGATATCGGGGATAAGCACGGCTGCGGCAAACAAGTGCGTGACCCCGGTTTGTTCCCCTCCTATGATAGAGGGGCGACGATCAGATGAGTGAGTTTCGGGCAATGGACATGGGCGTTGGGGATATGGGCGAAGGCGTGACCGCGGCAGACCGCGATCACGCTGTGGCCGCTGGTGACATGCTGGCGGCCAGCCTTGCTGCCGGCGTGCTGGACCAGGCGGCAAAGGTGGAAGCTCCGGCCAATCCCGGCACAAGCGACGTCCTGCCGTGGAAATTCCCGGTGACGGTCGATCGCAGCCGCGACGCGCTGCTCACCGATTTCGGCAAGGACACGCTGAACGACCGCTATCTGTTGCCGGGCGAATCCTATCAGGATCTGTTCGCCCGCGTGGCCGCGGCCTATTCCGACGATGCCGAGCATGCCCAGCGCATCTATGATTATGTCAGCCAGCTGTGGTTCATGCCGGCGACGCCTGTGCTGTCGAACGGCGGCACCGGTCGGGGGCTGCCGATCAGTTGCTATCTGAACTCCGTTTCCGACAGCCTGGAAGGCATCGTTGGCACCTGGAACGAGAATGTCTGGCTGGCCTCCCGCGGCGGCGGCATCGGCACCTATTGGGGCCGGGTGCGCGGCATCGGCGAGCCGGTAGGCCTGAATGGCAAGACCAGCGGCATCATCCCGTTCGTGCGGGTGATGGACAGCCTGACGCTGGCGATTTCGCAGGGCTCGCTGCGGCGCGGGTCGGCGGCCTGTTACCTGGATATCTCCCATCCGGAGATCGAGGAGTTCCTGGAAATCCGCAAGCCCTCGGGCGACTTCAACCGCAAGGCGCTGAACCTGCACCACGGCGTGCTGATCACCGATGCCTTCATGGAAGCGGTGCGCGACGGAACGCCGTTCGATCTGGTCAGCCCCAAGACCGGCGAGAAGCGCGGCCAGGTGGATGCGCGCGCGCTGTTCACCAAGCTCGTCGAAACCCGGCTGGCCACCGGCGAGCCCTACATCATCTTCATCGATGAAGTGAACCGCACCATGCCCAAGCACCAGCGTGACCTGGGGCTGAAGGTGTCGACGTCGAACCTGTGCTCGGAAATCACCCTGCCGACGGGGCCGGACCATCTGGGCAATGATCGCACCGCGGTGTGCTGCCTGTCCTCGCTCAACATCGAGACGTGGGACCAGTGGCACGACCAGCCGCAGTTCATCGAGGATTGCATGCGCTTCCTCGACAATGTGCTGCAGGACTATATCGACCGGTCGGAACCCGAGATGAAGCGCGCCGCCTATGCCGCGATGCGCGAACGCTCGGTGGGCCTGGGCGTGATGGGCCTTCACAGCTTCTACCAGGCGCGCGGCATTCCGTTCGAAAGCGCCATGGCCAAGAGCTGGAACCTGAAGATCTTCAAGCATATCCGCGCCCAGGTGGACCAGGCGTCGATGACGCTGGCGGCCGAGCGCGGCCCGTGCCCGGACGCGGCCGACATGGGCGTGATGGAGCGGTTCAGCTGCAAGATGGCGATCGCGCCCACCGCGTCGATCTCGATCATCTGCGGCGGCACCTCGGCCTGCGTCGAGCCGATCCCGGCCAATGTCTACACCCACAAGACGCTGTCTGGCAGCTTCGTCGTCAAGAACCCCTATCTTGAAAAGCTGCTGGTTTCGAAGGCGAAGAACAGCGATGCGGTGTGGAACTCCATCCTCGAGCGCGGCGGCTCGGTCCAGCATCTGGATTTCCTCACGGCCGACGAGAAGGCCACCTATCGCACCGCCTTCGAGATCGACCAGCGCTGGCTGATCGAACTGGCCGCCGACCGCACACCCTATATCGACCAGGCGCAGTCGCTGAACCTGTTCATCCCGGCCGATGTGGAGAAGTGGGACCTCTTGATGCTCCACTACCGGGCGTGGGAACTGGGCATCAAGTCGCTCTATTACCTGCGCTCGATGAGCGTGCAGCGCGCCGGGTTCGCTGGCGGCGTGGAGGCGGACAACACGGTCGCCGCGCCGGTGATCCAGGTGGAGCGGCGCGATTACGACGAATGCCTGGCCTGCCAGTGAGGCCAAGCCGGCAGCACGCATCGCGCAGCGATGCGCGCCGACACGGCGCAGTGCCCGGCCGGCGGGCCGCTCCGGCGGCTTTGCCGTCGGTAGGCCCGTTCGACGTCACGTCGAGATGGCCAGAGTTTCTTGACTTGCCCCGCCATCCCGCGGGGCGGTGCACCGGCCGGGATGCTGCCCGGCCGGACGGTGAGGGGGGTGTGGCGATGATTTCCACGACTTTTCGCCACAACCCCCTCCCAAACGCACGCCGCCGTGCCTTGATGCAGCAATCTGGGATGCAGCAATCTGGGATGCAGCAATCTGGCCACGTGCCAACCAACGTGTATCAGCGTATGGGTGATGTCGTCCCGCTCCCCCAGCGGGATGCGACCCTGTTTGAAGTAGATGTAGCGAGTGCTGCCTCCGGCGGGCGCATGGTTTCCGGCGATCGTATCGCGCCGCAGGCCCGTTTGCGCTCCGCGCCCGGTGCCACCGCGTATCGTTTGATGGCGTTCCAGCGTGCAGCGTCGCTGCCCGCCGGAGGCGATTTTCTTTGATGTTTTTGTGATTTGGCGCAACCCAGCAGTTCAGGACCCGCAAGATGCCGCTTCTCCAAGCCTCCAAGTCGTACAAGCCCTTCGAATATCCGTGGGCCTATGATTTCTGGAAGCGCCAGCAGCAGATCCACTGGATGCCCGAAGAGGTGCCGCTGGGCGAGGATTGCCGGGACTGGGCGCAGAAGCTGACCGATCACGAGCGCAACCTGCTCACCCAGATCTTCCGCTTCTTCACCCAGGCCGATGTCGAGGTGCAGGATTGCTATCACGACAAGTACGGCAGCGTGTTCAAGCCGACCGAGATCAAGATGATGCTGACCAGCTTCAGCAACATGGAAACGATCCACATCGCGGCCTACAGCCACCTGCTCGACACGATCGGCATGCCCGAAAGCGAGTACAGCGCCTTCCTCAACTACAAGGAAATGCGCGACAAGCATGATTACATGAACACGTTCGGCGTGAGCAGCAACGAGGATATCGCCAAGACGCTGGCGATGTTCGGCGGCTTCACCGAAGGGCTGCAGCTGTTCGCCAGCTTTGCCATGCTGATGAACTTCCCGCGCTTCAACAAGATGAAGGGCATGGGCCAGATCGTCAGCTGGAGCGTGCGCGATGAATCGCTGCACTGCGAAGGCATCATCAAGCTGTTCCACACCTTCTGCGCCGAAACCGGCGTGCTGACGAGCCGCATCCGCGACGACATCGCGGACGTGTGCCAGCGCACCGTGCGCCTGGAAGACGCGTTCATCGATCTGGCCTTCGAACAGGGGCCAGTGAGCGGCATGACGCCCAAGGACATCAAGCGCTATGTCCGCTTCATTGCGGACTGGCGCCTGAAGCAGCTCGGCCTGCAGCCGATCTACATGATCGACGAACACCCGCTGCCCTGGCTCACCCCGCTCTTGAACGGGGTGGAACACGCCAACTTCTTCGAAGCCCGCGCCACCGAATATTCCAAGGCCGCCACCAAGGGCGATTGGAACGAGGTGTGGTCCGCCTTCGACGCCCGCAAGGCCGCCAAGGCCGCCAGCACCGCCGAACCCGCCAACAGCGACGACGGGCAGGGCGGGCTGCTGGGGGTGGCAGCGGAGTAAAGGAAGCAGAGGCCTTCGGCGGCCAGGGTCGCAAACTCTGGATCGGCCTGTCCGGCTGGCGCCGATTGCGACGAGCGGCATCTTGCGACGGCATCATTGGCTGATTGCGACTTGCCGTGGCCAGACAATGCAATATCATGCGCACACATTATGTGCATGGAGACGAGCATGGCGACTGTCATAGCCACCCGCAAGCCGACCAATGTCTCGCTGGACCGCGCACTGGTCGAAGAAGCCAAGGCAATGGGCATCAATTTGTCACAAGCCTGCGAGCGCGGGATTGCCGACCAGTTGGCCAAGGTGCGGACCGAACGCTGGCTGGCGGAGAACAAGGCCGCTATCGATGCTGCCAATGACTATGTCGAGCAGCATGGCTTGCCGCTGGCGCGCTTTCGTCAGTTCTGATGGCGCGATTCGACGTTTATCGCAGTGCCGATGGCGCTGACCTGCTGCTCGATTGCCAATCCGACCTGTTGAGCGGGTTGACGACCCGCTTCGTGGTGCCGCTGCGTCTCACAGATGACGCGCCGCCGCCGGCACGGCGGCTCAATCCGGTGTTCGAAATTGATGGGCGCGACCATGTCATGCTCACGCAGTTTGCCGCTGCCGTTCTGGTGCGCGACTGCGGCCCGGTCGTGGCCTCGCTGGCGCGTGAGGACGCGGCGATCATCAACGCGCTCGACATGCTGATCAGCGGATATTGATCGCCGCCCCCAAACTGACGGGTGCAGGGACAAGTCCCTGCCCGCCGGAGGCTTTCCTTCTGCTCCGTCAGAATAGGCAAAACCCTATCCCAGCTTGCGCCCCACCCACACGACGCGGCCGATGATGTGGATGGCGCCGGGGTCGCAGTCGGGCCACGATGGGTAGGCGTCGTTGTCTGACTGGATGGTGAGGCGGCGGGTGGCGGGGTTCAGGGAGAGGCGTTTGACCATGACGGCATCATCGACGCGCAGCACGTAGATGCCGTCGCGTGCGGCGGTGCGGTCGGCGATGTCGACGAGGATCTGGTCTCCGTTGGCGAGGGTGGGGAACATCGAGTCGCCGTCGACGGTGAGGATGGCGAGGCTGTCGGCCGGGCTGGCGGAAAGGTCGCGGATGAAGCCGGCCTGGAAGGCGATGCTGGCGCTGGGGCTTTCCGTTTCGGGCAGGCTGCCGGGGCCGGCCGAGGCGCGGACCTGGTATTGCGGGATCAGCACATAATCATCGGCGGCGCGGGCGAGGCCGGGGCGGTTGAAGAGCGGGCGGGCGCCTTCGGCCGGGCCGCCAAGCAGATGTTCGGCGATGCCGAAGTGCGATGCCAGGATGCGGCGGTCTGATTCGGACAGGCGGCGGGGCACGCCGCGCTTGATGAACTGCTGGATATAGCTGGCGTTGCGCCCGAGCAGGCGCGACAGCGAGGCATAATCCTCGCCGCGCGATGCGATCAGGGCGTCCAGCCGCTGCCGTATGGCGGTGCTGTCCATGGTGGCAGGCCTCCTCTCCTGACCCGCGGTAACATCATAGCAATAGTTTTTTACCTAGACTAGTAGGATTTTAACTTCGATAGACAGGGATGTCAGCCGAATCGCGAGGGATAGGCCGGCAATTCACCCCATTTTGAAGGGAGTTGACCGCATGAGTCTTTTGCCTGTCGTGGAGCGCCATTTGCGCGCCCACGCCCTTGCCCCCTCGCGCTTTGGCCGTCTGGTGACGGGGGATCCGCGTTTCGTCTTTGATCTGCGCCGGGGACGGGAGCCGCGTGCCGCCACCCGCGAGCGCGTGCTGGTCCATATCGCCCGGGTGGACGGCATGGTCCGCGCCGCGACCAGCGCCAATCAGGGGGAGGTGCGCCATGCGTCCGCGCTGTGACCAGGCGCAGGCCGCGATCCTGCGCGCCGCTGCCGCCATTGCGGCGCCGATGGGCGCGCGCGTGGTGATCGAGGAATTGCGCAGCCGCGACTGGGCCAGCCTCACCCTCACCGGCGCGCGCCATGAACTGGATGTGCGGCTGGACGGGGAGGGGGCAGCCGCGGCGCTCGATGCGCTGGCAGCGGCGCTGCCGCAGGCACAGATTGCCATGCCCGGCCGCATCCTGGCCGAGCTGGTGGTGGAGCCGGGCACGGCCGATGACGAGGGCGTCGCGCTGACCATCTGCGCCCTTGTGATCGACGAATGAGACTGAACGGTCGCTGACCGGCCCAGCGTGTCCGGCCCAGCGTGTCCGGGCTAGCGCGTCCGGGCTAGCGTCCGGGCTAGCGTCCGGGCCGGGATGCGACAACTTGAGCGACGCTCAAAATATCTTGCCAGCCGTGTGCCCGCCGGGCAGGATGTGAGTGGAAATCAGACGTTGGCCGGGCGCGTTGTCCGGCCATCGTCTGTTCAAGCAGAGCAGGTGGGCGATGGCAGCAATCCATGTTTCCCGGCATGCCGGCGCCGCAGCGGCGCTGCTGTTGGCCCTGGCGGGGTGCAGCGAGGAGGCTGCGCCGCCTGCTGCCCGCCCGCCGGCCCAGCCGGTGCGCACGGCCGAGGTGGTGCCGGTGAGCGGCACCGCCACACTGGATGTGGCCGGCACCGTTCGCCTGAAGCGTGAGACCCCACTCAGCTTCAACACACCAGGCCGCATTGCCAGCATATCCGTGCGCGAAGGCGACCGGGTTGCAGCGGGCCAGGTGCTGGCCCGGCTCGACACCACGGCGCTGGGGGCGTCCCAGGCCTCTGCGCAGGCCGAACTGGTGCGGGCGCGGGCCGAGCTCAGGCGATCGGAAGCGCTGTTCGCCAAGGGCTGGGTGACGGCGCCGCGTGTCGAACAGGCGCGCGCCAGCATGGCGGCCGCCGAAGCGCGCCTGCGCGCCGCTGGCTTCGACGTGGCGCTTGCCGTGCTGACCGCGCCAACCGCCGGCGTGGTGCTGGCGCGGCCGGGCGAGCCGGGCCAGATCGCCCAGCCCGGCCAGAGCGTGCTGACCATCGGCGAATTGTCCCAGGGCTTCGTGCTGCGCCTGCCGCTGGCCGATCGTGACGCGGCGCGCGTGCGCACCGGCCAGCCGGCCCGCGTTTCCATTCCGGCGCTGGGGGGCACCCCGGTGGATGGGCAGGTCAGCGAAGTGGGCGCGCGCGGCGATGATGGCACCGGCACGTTCCGGGTCGAGGTCAGGCTGCCGCCTGATCCCCGCCTTGCGTCCGGCCAGATTGGAAGCGCCCGGCTTACCCTGGGGCCGGCGACGGCGGATGCGCCGCTGATCGTGCCGGCGACCGCGCTGTTTGCAGCACGGGCCGATGAAGGCTTCGTGTTCGTGCTGGAGCCGGTGACGCGCCGGGTGCGGCAGCGCCTGGTCCGCATGGCCGGCATCGACAGCGCCGGCGTGATCGTGGTTTCGGGCCTGAAGGCTGGGGAACGCGTGGTGACGACAGGCATCGACCGGCTGCGTGATGGCCAGGTGGTGGAGCTGGCAGCTGCTGCGAAGGCCAGGCGGTGAACGGCATCATCCGCTTTGCCATCCGCAAGTGGCAGATCACGCTGGTGGTGTTCCTGGCGCTGGCCGCGCTGGGGCTTTCGGCCTTCTTCACCATTCCGCGGTCGGTCGATCCACATTTCCCGTCGCCGTTCATCAGCGTGATCGCCAATGTCCCGGGCGCCGAGCCGGCCGACATGGAAACCACCATTGCCAAGCCGATCGAGGACGTGATCCAGGGCCTCGACGGCGTGGTGAAGGTGCAGTCACGATCGACCGATTCCACCGCCATCATCACCGGTGAGTTCAGCTGGGATGGCGACCCGGAAAAAAATTATGACGAGATCGTGCGCGAGGTGAACGCGATCCGGCAGAATCTGCCCAGCGCGCTGACCCGGCTCGAGTTCCAGAAGACCCGCACCACCGAAGCCGCCGTGCTGCAGTTCGCGCTGGTATCGGAGACGGCCTCCTATCGCCGGCTCGAAAAGATCGCCAAGGACCTGCGCGAACGGCTGATCCGCGTGCCCGGCGTGCGCGCGGCGCGCGTGTTCGCGTTGCCAACGCCGGAAATGCGGGTGGCGCTCGATACCGGGCGAATGGCACAGCTGGGCATTCCCGTCACCGCCGTCACCGATGCACTGCGTGGCGGCGGCCAGGATCTGCCGCCAGGTGCCGTGCAGACCGGTGAGGCGCGGCTGAACGTGCAGGCGGGCGGCGCCTACAAGAGCATTGCCGAAGTGGCCGACGAGCCGGTGCGCGCCCGCGATGGCCGCATCGTGCGCGTGAGGGACATCGCGACGGTCGGCTGGGCCTACGAGGAACAACCGCATTATGCGCGGCTCAATGGCAAGCGCGCGGTGTGGGTGACGATGACCCAGAAGGATGGGCTCAACGTGCTCGACATCCGCGATGGGGCGGTTGCCGCCGCCGAGGAATACCGCAAGCTGCTGCCACCGGACGTGAAGCTGGAAGTGGCGTTCGACCAGAGCGACGACATCGCCCGCAAGCTGGGTCAACTGGGCCGCGATTTCGCCATTGCGCTGGGGCTGGTGCTGATCACGCTGCTGCCGCTCGGCTGGCGCGCCTCCATCGTGGTGATGGTCTCGGTGCCCTTGAGCCTGGCCATGGGCGTGGCGGTGCTGGCCTGGAGCGGATTCACCCTCAACCAGCTGGCGATTTCGGGCTTCATCATCGCGCTGGGGTTGCTGGTGGACGACAGTATCGTGGTGACGGAGAACATCGCCCGCCACCTGCGCATGGGCAAGACGCGCGAACAGGCGGCGATCGATGGCACCACCCAGATTGCCGTGGCGGTCGTCGGTTGCACCTTCGTGCTGCTGTTTGCCTTCCTGCCGCTGACGGCACTGCCCGAAGGCGCCGGCAAGTTCACCCGCAGCCTGCCGGTGGCGGTGCTGGGGACGGTGGCGGCCTCGCTGCTGGTGTCGCTCACCATCGTGCCCTTCCTCGCCAGCCGGATCCTGCCGCGTGAGGAGAGCGAGCACGGCAACCGCTTCCTGCAGGCGGTGAACCGCGGCATCCACCGCTTCTACCAGCCGGTGCTCCACTGGGGTCTGACCCACCCATGGCGTGCGATGGCGGCGGCGACATTGCTGATCATCGCCGGCTTTGGCCTGGTGCCGCTGATCGGCTCCAGCCTGTTTCCGCCAGCCGAAACCCCCTATTTCACCGTGCAGGTGACGGCCAGCGAGGGCACCGCCATCCCGGCAACCGACCGGGCGGTGAAGGCGGTGGAAGACGCGCTGGCCGGCGAGCCCAATGTGACCGGTATCGCCAGCAACATCGGCCGGGCCAATCCGCGCATCTTCTACAACCAGGTCAACAATGATCAGCGCAGCAATATCGGCGAGGTGCTGGTGACGCTGAAGGCCTGGGAAAAGCCGGGCAGTCCCCAGATGGTGGAGCGGCTGCGCCAGACGCTCGCCGCCAATCCCGATGCGAAATATGTGGTGAAGATCTTCCAGAATGGCCCGCCCATCGACGCGCCGATCCAGATGCAGATCGTGGGGCCGGAACTGGATGTGCTGAAGCGCCTGGCCGGCGAGGTCGAAGCGGTGATGCGCACGGTGCCTGGCACACGGGATGTGGACAACCCGGTGGCCGTCGACACGCCGCGCCTTAACCTCGGGCTGGACAGCGACAAGGCGGCGCTGCTGGGCGTGGCGCCGGGCGCGCCGCGGCGGGCGCTGCGGCTGGCGCTGGCCGGCGAGGCGGCCGGGCGCTTCCGCGACGTGGAGGGTGACAGCTACAATGTGGTGGTGCGGCTGCCGCTGGCTGAACGCCATGACATCAGGGTGCTGGACGATATCTATGTGCCCGGCAGCGCCGGCCCGGTGCCCCTGCGCGAGATTGCGACGCCCTATCTCGACAGCGCACCGCCGCGGATCAACCGCGTGAGCCAGAGCCGCGTTGTCTATGTCGGGGCGCAGGTGAAGGATGGTTATCTCACCGCCAAGGTCAACCAGGCGGTGGTCGAGGCGGTGCGGGCCAAGGTGCAGCTGCCCGAAGGCTATCGGCTGGACATCGGCGGGGAGGCGGACACGGCGCGGCGCAGCTTTGGCGGGCTCGGCCCCATCATCGCGCTGGCGGTGTTCGGCATCCTTGCCGTGCTGGTGATCGAATTCGGCCGCTTCCGCGAGACGCTGGTGGTGGCCGGGGTCATCCCGCTGGGCCTGTTCGGCGGCTTCGTGGCGCTGTTCCTCACCGGCAACAGCCTTTCATACACCGCCGTCATCGGTTTCGTCGCGCTCATCGGCATCGAGATCAAGAACAGCCTGCTGCTCGTCGATTTCACCACCCAGCTGCGCGAGGCCGGGCGGCCCCTGCGCGAGGCCATCGAAGAGGCTGGCGAGGTGCGCTTCCTGCCCGTCCTCTTGACCAGCGTGACCGCCATTGGCGGCCTCATGCCGCTCGCCCTGTCGGGGTCCGGCCTCTACAGCCCGCTGGCCTGGGTGATCATTGGCGGACTCATCTCGTCCACCCTGCTCAGCCGCGTGGTGACGCCGGTCATGTATCTGCTGATCGTGCGCGGTGCGCCGGCCGGTGCGGCAGCCGATGCTGGTGACGCTTTGGCAACATAAAGCCGCGCTTCATTGCGCTGGACCCCCGGCTTCTATATCGCAGCGCCCATGAAGCGCTTGACCGGACAGGATGCTGAGATCGTGAAGACGTGGCGGCCGGCCACGCAGCTGGTGCGCGGCGGCACCATGCGCACCGATGTGGGCGAGACCTCCGAAGCCATCTTCATGACGTCGGGCTATTGCTATGACAATGCCGAGGAAGCCGCTGCCCGCTTCCGGGGTGAACGCCCGGGCATGACCTACAGCCGTCTGCAGAACCCGACGGTGGAAATGCTGGAACGGCGCATCGCGCTGATCGAGGGTGCTGAAGCCGCGCGCGCCACCGCCAGCGGCATGGCCGCGATGACCGGCATGCTGCTGTCCACCCTGTCGGCCGGCGATCATCTGGTGGCAGGCCGGGCGCTGTTCGGGTCGTGCCGTGTGCTGGTCGATACGATCCTGCCGCGCTTCGGAATCGAGACGACGACGGTGGACGCCCGCGACGTGGATGCCTGGGCGAAGGCGCGGCGGCCCAACACCAGGGCCTTCTTCCTTGAAACGCCGACCAATCCGGGTCTCGACCTGTGCGATATCCGCGCCATCGCCGATGTGGCGCACGACGCCGGCGCGCTGGTGATGGTGGACAATGCCTTTGCCTCGCCGATCGTCCAGCGCCCGCTTGAGCATGGCGCCGACATCGTTGCCTACAGTGCCACCAAGCTGATGGACGGGCAGGGCCGCGTGCTGGCCGGTGCGGTGGTGGGCAGCGAGAAATGGGTGAACGAGACCTATCTCGCCTTCGCCCGCCACACCGGGCCCAACCTGTCGCCGTTCAATGCCTGGGTGGTGCTGAAGAGCCTCGAGACGCTGGACCTGCGCGTGCGCCGGCAGTGCGAGAATGCGCTGGCCGTGGCACAGTTCCTTGAAACCCGTGTGCCGCGCCTCGTCTATCCCGGCCTTGCCAGCCACCCCCAATACGCACTGGCCCGGCGGCAGATGAGCGCCGGCGGCACCATCATCGCCCTCCATCTCGATGGCGGCCGCGTGCAGGCGCAGGCGCTGCTCGATGGCTTGCGCATCATCGACATTTCCAACAACCTCGGCGATTCCCGCAGCCTGATGACGCACCCTGCCTCCACCACCCATGCCGCCGTGTCGGATGCGGTGCGCGCCGAAATGGGCATCGGCGAAGGCATGCTGCGCCTGTCCATCGGGCTGGAAGACCCGGCCGACCTGATCGAGGATCTGGGCCAGGCGCTGAAGGCGGCCGGGGTCTCATGAGCGTCATCGGGCAGATCTTCCCCTATGCCGCAACCACCGGCGCGATCACCGTGCGCGTTGCCCCGCATTATCTGCCCGAACAGTCCGATCCCGAACGCGGCTACCATGTCTGGGCCTATCATGTGCGCGTGGAAAACGGCGGCCTGGCGCCGGTGCGGCTGATGGCGCGGCGCTGGCTGATCACCGATGGGGAGGGCCGGGTGGACGAGGTGGCCGGCGATGGCGTGGTCGGCGTGCAGCCGCTGATCGCGCCGGGCGGTGCCTATGACTATGTCTCCGGCTGCCCGCTGCAGACGGCATCTGGCCGGATGGAAGGCCGCTATGTGATGATGGACGAGGATGGCGAGCGGTTCAACGTCACCATCCCGGCCTTCCCGCTCGATCTGCCGGGGCGGCGGCCGGCCGTGCATTGATCAGGCGCGCCGACGTCGCCACTATGCTGCCATGAAGCGCACCCATCTGCCCCTGAATGCCTTGCGCGTGTTCGAAGTCGCGGCCCGGCACCTGTCGTTCACCCGCGCGGCTGACGAGCTGGCCGTGACCCCGGCCGCCGTGGGCCAGCAGATCCGCGCGCTGGAAGACACGCTGGGCGTGGTGCTGTTCCGCCGGCTGACGCGCAACCTGGAACTGACGCCCGAGGCCGAACAGGCGCTGCCGGCGCTGCAGCGCGGCTTCCTGGCCTTTGAAGACGCGGTGCGGCTGGCCCAGGCTGGCCAGTCGAGCCGGGTGCTCAGCCTGGCGGCGCCGCGCGCGCTGGTGGCGAAATGGCTGGCGGCGCGGCTGGCCGAATATGGCCGAGACAACCCGGGCCTGCGCTTTTCGATCACCGCGCACGAGGATGGCGAGGTGGATTTCACCCAGGCCAATCTTGATCTGGCCATCCATTTCGGCGGCGAACCGCAGGCCGAGGGCATTCACGGCAAGACGCTGGGGGAGGAACGGCTGGTGACGGTGGCCGCACCCGGCCTGGCGCTGGATGCTGCCTGCATCGCCCACCCGCTCGATCCCGAAACCCCCTGCGTTGAAAGCGCCTTCACGCTGGCCGATGCCGGCCTTGCCATTGATGCCGCCGCTGCCGGGCTGGGCAAGACGCGCGTGCCGGCGCTGCTTGCCGCAGCCGATCTCGCGGCCGGGCGGGTGGTGGCGCTGGATGATGGGGTGGTGGTGCCCGGCCAATGGTGGCTCATCGCGCCCACCCCGCAATGGCGCCAGCCCAAGGTGCGCGCGCTGGTTGCCTTCCTCAGCCCGGCGGGCTGAGCGCCTTTTCCAACCCCTGTTCGCGTCTGGGTGCGCGTCTGGCCGTCAGCCCGTGCTGGCGGCCATTTCCTTGTGATTGGCTAACAAGTCATAAAAATTTCGTAAACAGTGGGTTTACACGAGCTGTCTGTTGGATTAATGGAGCGTTGCCAAAAGCCGTTACCGAGGCACGCGAGCGTTAATAAGTGTTGAGTTTGCGTGACTTCCACATGGCTAGCGAGGCCTGGCTGCCAATGGGGGTGGGCCAGAGAGGGAGTCGCTAGAATGAGGACGTTTCTGAAATCTGCCCTGGTCGCAGCGTCGCTGACCATGGCTGCCGGGTCTGCCCAGGCTGCCAACATCGTGCAGCTGGCTCAGACCACCACCAGCGAACATGTGTTCAATCTGACCAATGCGGGCGGCAGCTACACGCTGAGCACCGTGGGTTCGAAGTCCTTTACCGCCACGCTCGCGGGCTTCGGCAGCTTTTCCAACAGCATCCTGACCTTCTCCGCCACCGGCAACAGCAATGCCGTCACGGCGGGCTCGTTGTTCAGCCAGAGCCTGGCCTCGGGCTCGCTGACCCTGATCTCGGGCGGCACCAATCTGCTGAGCTTCAATTTCAGCGGCGGCGAACTGTTCGGCCAGCTGGGTGGCAACGCGCCAACCCTCAGCGTTTCGATCCCGGGCAACGTGTTCTCGAACGTGACGAGTGACCTGTTTGACTTCACGGAGCTGGATCTGACCGGTTTCTCGATCAGCATGTCGGACGCGTCGCCGAACATCTCGCTGACCGGCGGCCGTCTGAGCAACTTCACCGCCGCTGGCACCGGCACCTTCTCGGCCGACGACAACGGCGGCCCGGGCGGTGTGCCTGAGCCGGGCACGTGGGCGATGATGCTGGCCGGCTTCGGTCTGGTGGGTCTGGCCCGTCGCCGCAGCAACCGTCCGGCCACTGTCGCGGCCTGATCCGCGCCACAGTGCCAGAACATCAAGGCGGTCCGTCGCAGACGGGCCGCCTTTTCTGATTGGCCTCATGCCCGCTGCGACAGCATGAAACCGCCCGCGGGCTTGCCAAGCGGCACAGACGTGTTCATCCGCATTCGCGAATTGTGAAATCGGGAGGACGACGATGACGCGTGTGAACAAGCTGATGCTGGCTGGCGGCGCGGCCCTCGCCATGGCCGTTCCGGGCCATGCCGCCGAGCCGGCGCTCACCAGCCTGTCCGCCGCCGTGTCCGAGGCCGAGCTGAAGGCCAGCATCACCGCCCTGGTGGGCTTTGGCACCCGCCATTCGGCCAGCACCACCACCGATCCCAGGCGCGGCATCGGCGCCGCCCGCCGCTGGGCCGAGGACCGCTTCAAGACGTTCAACGCCGCGTGCGGCAACTGCCTGCAGATCATCACGCCGTCCGAAACCGTCACTGGCCCGCGCCTGCCCAACCCGACCGCGATCGTCGACGTGCTGGCCATCCAGCCCGGCACCAGCGATCCTGATCGCTTCATCATCATGTCCGCCCATATCGACAGCCGGAACAGCGATCCGCTCGATGCCAAGGGCGATGCGCCGGGCGCCAACGACGATGGCAGCGGCACCGCCGCCGTGATCGAGGCGGCCCGCGTGCTGAGCCAGCACAAGTTTCCGGCCACCATCGTCTATGCCGTGCTGTCGGGTGAGGAGCAGGGGCTGAACGGCGGCAAGGTGCTGGCCGATTTCGCCCGCGCCCACAACTGGACCGTGGAAGCGGTGCTGAACAACGACATCGTCGGCAACTCCACCGGCGCCAGCGGCATGAAGGATTCGGGCCATGTCCGCGTCTTTTCCGAAGGCACCAAGGCCGTGGAAACGCCGGCCCAGGCGGGTCGCCGGCGCTACAATGGCGGCGAGGTGGACAGTCCGTCGCGCAATCTCGCCCGCTACATCGACAGCCTGGCCGATCACACCATCAATGGCCTTGATGTGAAGATGGTCTATCGCACCGATCGCTTCGGCCGCGGCGGCGACCAGACGCGCATGCTGGAGGCCGGTTATCCCGCCGTGCGCATCACCGAGGCCGTGGAACATTATGACCGCCAGCACCAGAATGTGCGGGTGGAAAATGGCCGCCGCTATGGTGACCTGATCGATGGCGTCGACTTCCAGTATCTGGCCAAGGTGACGAAGCTGAACGTCGCGACGCTGGCGGCCCTTGCCCGCGCGCCGATGCCGCCGGCCGTCACCATCACCGGCCAGGTCAGCCCCGATACCAAGGTCAGCTGGACCCCGGTCAAGGGTGCGGCCGGCTACAAGGTCTGGTGGCGCGACACCACCGCGCCGCAGTGGCAATACAGCCGCACGGCGCCGGCCGATGCCACATCGATGACGCTGGAGGGCGTGGTGATCGACGACTGGTTCTTCGGCGTGTCGGCCATTGGCGCCGATGGCAGCGAAAGCCCGATCGCCTTCCCGGGCGATGCCGGCAATTTCGTCAGTCCCCCGCCCGCCCCATCGGCCCAGCCCTAGGCGCCGGCGATCACCGGGCGGCCGATCAGAACGACCTGGCTCAGTGGCAGGGACTGGCGTTCGGCGCTGATCGGGTCCTGAACCGCGGCCATGCCAGCCTCCAGGCCGTGCAGCAGCAGCGCCCGCTCATCGCGGGTCAACAGCAATGCGGGCCGTCCCTGTCCAAGGTCGCGGTGCAGCAGCGGCTCGGCCGGGGAGGGCGGTTCCCCGGCCTCCCAGACGATCTCGACAGCGATTTCCTCCTCCGTGTCATCCGCGCTGATCACCGCGCCGGCCACGGCGACCAGGGCAGCCTTGCCCCATCGGTCACCGATACGCGCGGCAATCTGGTCTTCGGTGAAGCGCACGCCGCGCGCCTGCCAGCAGATGGCCAGCGCAGCGGCCAGCGGGTTTCGGGCCCGCACTGCCTGCGCTAATGCCGGGGCGGCAAACAAGAGGGGCAGGGCCAGCAGCAATCGGCGCGCGATCATGGCCGCAGCCTAGCCGCGCCGGACGCTGCCTGCTAGGGCCGCTGGCCATGCTGTCGTTGCAGTCCCTTGTCATCCGCCTTGGTGGTCGCACCATCATCGATGGCGCGTCGGTGATGCTGCCGGGACGCGGCTGTGTCGGGCTGGTCGGCCGCAATGGTGCGGGCAAGTCCACGCTGATGAAGGCGATTGCCGGCACCATCGATCCCGACGGCGGCCGCATCGAGCGCCCGCGCGCCGCTCGCGTTGGCTGGCTGCGGCAGGAAGCGCCATCGGGGATGGCCAGCGCCTTCGAAACGGTGCTGGCCGCCGACACCGAGCGCACCGCCCTGCTGGCCGAGGAGACAGGGGCCAACCCGGAGCGGCTGGCCGACATTCATGAGCGGCTGATCGCCATCGATGCGCACAGCGCCCCGGCCCGCGCCGCCCGCATCCTGAAGGGCCTGGGCTTCGACGAGGCGATGCAGGCCCGCGCGCTGGACAGTTTTTCCGGCGGCTGGCGCATGCGGGTCGCGCTGGCCAGCCTGCTGTTCACCAATCCTGACATATTGCTGCTCGACGAACCGTCGAACCATCTCGATCTGGAATCAGCGCTGTGGCTGGAGGATTTCCTCAAGGCCTATCCGGGTCTCATCCTGCTGATTTCCCACGAGCGTGACCTGCTGAACCGTGTCGCCGGCCAGATCCTGCACCTCGAAGCCGGCCGGCTTTCGCTCTACGCCGGCAATTATGACGCCTTCGAACGCCAGCGGGCCGAGCGGCTGGCCCAGGCCGAGGCGGCGCGCGCTGCCCAGGCGGCGGAGCGTGCCAAGCTGATGGACTATATCGCCCGCAACAGCGCCCGCGCCTCCACCGCCAGGCAGGCGCAGAGCCGGGCCAAGGCACTGGCGCGCATGCAGCCGGTCGCCGAAGCCGTCTGCGATCCCAGCATCCGCTTCGATTTCCCCAGCCCGCAACCGCTGCGCCCGCCGCTGGTTCTGCTGGATGATGCAGCGGTCGGCTATGATGGCCGGCCGGTGCTGTCGCGGCTGGGCCTCAGGCTGGATCCCGATGATCGGCTGGCGCTGGTGGGCCGCAACGGCAACGGCAAGACCACGCTGGCCAGGCTGCTGATCGGCCAGCTGCCGGCGATGGCCGGGCAGCGCCAGGCGTCGGGCAAGCTGAAGGTGGGCTATTTCACCCAGTATCAGGTGGAGGAACTGGACGGCGAGGCGAGCCCGTTCCAGATGCTGGCCCGCGCCATGCCGCAGGCCGCACCGGCGGCGGTGCGCGCCCAGCTGGGGCGCTTCGGCTTTGCAGGCGAGCGGGCCGATCAGCCGATCGCCACGATGAGCGGCGGCGAGAAGGCGCGGCTCGCGCTGGCCATCGTCACCCGCGATGCACCGCACCTGCTGGTGCTCGACGAGCCGACCAACCACCTCGATATCGATGCCCGGCAGGCGCTGGTGCAGGCGCTGGCCGGCTATGACGGCGCCGTGGTGGTGGTGAGCCACGATCGCCACCTGATCGAGGCGACGGCAGACCGGCTGGTGCTGGTCGATGGCGGGCGCGCGGCGGCCTTCGATGGCAGCATCGATGATTACGAGACGCTGGTGCTGGAGACGCCGGCGACGGACAGCAGTGCCCCGGCGGTGGCGCCGCGTGAGGACCCGAAGGAGGCGCGTCGCAAGGCCGCCGCGCTGCGCGCCGCCACCCAGCCGCTGCGCCAGGCGGTGGAGCGGGCCGAAGCGACGCTGGCCCGGCTGGAAGCCGAACGCGCCGCGCTGGACGCACGGTTGATGGCACCGGGGGCTGACCTGGCCGCGCTGTCGAAGCAGCATGGCCAGCTGGGCAATGCCATCAGTGCGGCCGAAGCGGCCTGGCTGGAGGCCAGCGAGGCGCTGGACGCCGCGTTGGGTGGCTGAGGGAGGGGGCGGCTGAGGGAGGGGGGCGGCTGAAGGACGGGGGCGGCTAGAGGACGGGCGGCGTGCCGCCGTCGGCGAGCAGGCGCCGGATCATCAGGCCCCCCCAGAGGTAACGGATCGCCTGCGCTGCGGCGAAACCCCAGACCAGGGCCATGGTTCCCAGCGTGGGCCATCCCAGCAAGCCAATGGCCAGCTGCGCCGTCAGGCTGATCAGGATCGCCGGCAGCGCCTCCCTGGTGCGACCCGCCATGGCGATGAGATTGCCGATCGGGCCACAGGCGAGCGTGGCGAGATGGACAAGGGCGAAGGCCCGCACCACATCCTCGCTGCCGGCAAAGGCCGGGCCGAACAGGAAGCCGAGAATGGGGGCCGGCCAGATCAGGATCGGCAATGCAAGGGCAAGGCCGAGGCCCAGTCCCAGCAGGCGGTCGCGCTGCAGCCGCTTGCGGGCGAGATCCGGCCGGCCCTGGCTCAGGTCGCCGGCATAGGCCGCCGAGCGCGTGGCGCCGGTGGTGGCGTGGATGATGAGCAGCGGGAAGGCCAGCTGCCAGGCAGCGCGGAAACTGCCAGCCTGTGCCTGCGAGCCGAGCAGGCCGGCGAGGAAGAGCGGCAGCCACTGCCCGGCCCACACGGTCAGCTGCGCCAGCATCAGCCAACGACCTTCCGGAACGGCCTTGGGATCGGCAGGCAAGGCGGTGGCCGCCCAGCCGCGCATGTGCCGCCGCGCCTGCCAGAACAGCACGCCCATGCTGGCCAGCAGGAACAGCGTCGCCAGCGCCACCGTCGTCACCGCCGGGATTGTGCGCGCCGTCAGCAGCAGGCCGAGCAGCAGCAAGGCCAGCGGCAGCTGATAGATGCCTTCATAAACCTGGGCCTTCATGGTGAGGCCAAGGCCGCGCAGGGTGGCGAGCCCAAGCAGGTAGAGGCCGTTTGCCAGCACGAAGCCGGCCCCGGCGAGCAGGGCGGGATCGGCGGCGAGCGTCACGCCAGCCGCGTCAAGGGCCAGCACGAAGGCGGCGAACAGCAGGCTGCCGGCCAGCCCGGCCCGCGTCACCCCCCGCACGGCATGGGCGATGCGGGGCCGCGCTTCGCCGTTTCGGCCAGCGCGAAGGCTGGCCGCCACGTCGCGCAGCACCAGTTGGTCCCGCCCCATGACCAGCGGAATGGAGGCGATCTGCGCTGTCTGGATGGCGATGGCAAAGCTGCCGAGCAGGGCCGGGCCGCCGACCCGCGCCAGCAGCAGGCTGACCGCCATGCTGATGCCGACATTGGCGAACTTGACACCATAGGGCAGGCCACGCCGCCACAGCCGCTGGACGAGGCCGGGCGCTGCCGCCTCAGGCATCGAGCGCGTCGGCCTCGATCGCGGTGGCGTGGCTCTGGATGAAGTGGAAGCGATGTTCGGGGTTGCGGCCCATCAGCCGTTCCACAAGATCGGCGGTCTCGGCCTTGCCGTCCGCATCTTCGGGCAGCTTCACCCGGATGAGGCTGCGTCGCGCCGGGTCCATGGTGGTTTCCTTCAGCTGCGCCGGGTTCATCTCGCCCAAGCCCTTGAAGCGGCTCACCTCCACCTTCGACCTGCCGGCAAACACGGTCTTCATCAGTTCGGCGCGGTGGGCATCGTCGCGGGCATAGGCGATTGTGCCGCCGGCCGACAGGCGAAACAGCGGCGGCTGGGCGAGATAGAGGCGGCCATCGCGCACCAGCCCCGGCATCTCGCGGAAGAAGAAGGTCATCAGCAAGGTGGCGATGTGGGCACCGTCGACATCGGCATCGGTCATGATGATGATGCGTTCATAGCGCAGATTCTCCGGGTTGTACTTCTCGCGCGTGCCGCAGCCCAGCGCCTGCACCAGATCGCCGATCTCGTTGTTGCCGCCGATCTTGGCGCTGTTGGCGGATGCCACGTTCAATATCTTGCCGCGGATGGGCAGTATGGCCTGGGTGTTGCGGTCCCGCGCCTGCTTGGCGCTGCCGCCGGCGCTGTCGCCTTCCACGATGAACAATTCGGTGCCGATGGCGTCGCTGCGGGCGCAGTCGGTGAGCTTGCCGGGCAGGCGCAGCGATGATTTGCTGGTGGCCGTCTTGCGTTTGACCAGCGCCTCCTGGCGCCGCCGCAGCCGGTCCTCCATGCGCTCCACCACGAAGGCCAGCAGGCTCTTGCCGCGTTCGCCGTTGGCCACCAGCCAGTGATCGAAATGATCCTTGATGGCGTTCTCCACCAGCCGCGTGGCCTCCGGGCTGGTCAACCGGTCCTTCGTCTGGCTCTGGAACTGCGGGTCGCGGATGAACAGCGAAAGCATGATCTCGGCGCCCGAGAACACGTCCTCGCCGGCCAGATCGCCAGCCTTCTTGTTGCCGGTGAGGCCGGCGAAATTCTTGAGACCCCGGGTCAGCGCCAGCCGCAGCCCGGCCTCGTGCGTGCCGCCATCCGGCGTCGGGATGGTGTTGCAATAGAAGCTGGCCGAACCTTCGCCCCATTGCGGCCAGGCGCAGGCCCATTCCACCGCGCCCATCGGCTTGCCATCGGGCCCGGCGGCCAGATCGGCTCGGCCGGCAAACAGGTCCGGCACAACCAGCGGGCGATTTTCCAGCCGTTCCTTCAGATGGTCAGCAAGGCCGCCGGGGAAGGTGAAGACGGCGCTTTCCGGGACATCTCCGGTGAGGAGCTCGGGCGCACAGCGCCAGCGGATCTCGACACCGCCGAACAGATAGGCCTTGGACCGCGCCAGCTTGTAGAGGCGGGCCGGCTTGAAGGCGGCATCCTCGCCGAAGATCTCGGCATCGGGATGGAAGCTGACCGTGGTGCCGCGCCGGTTGGGCGTGGGGCCCAGCCGCTCCAGCGGGCCTTGCGGTATCCCGCGCGCATAACGCTGGCGGAACAGCTCCTTGTTGCGGGCAACCTCCACCACCGTTTCGTCCGAAAGGGCGTTGACGACGCTGATGCCCACCCCGTGCAGGCCGCCCGACGTGGCATAGGCCTTGCCGCTGAACTTGCCGCCGGAATGCAGCATGGTCAGGATCACTTCCAGCGCCGACTTGTCAGGAAAGCGCGGGTGGGGATCGACCGGGATGCCGCGGCCATTGTCGGCGATGATCAGGCTGCCTGTCGCCTCCAGGGTGACCTCGATGCGGCTGGCGTGACCGGCCACCGCCTCGTCCATGGCGTTGTCGAGCACTTCGGCGGCCAGATGGTGCAGGGCGCGCTCGTCGGTGCCGCCGATATACATGCCGGGCCGGCGCCGCACCGGCTCCAGCCCCTCCAGCACCTCGATATGGCTGGCATCATAGTCGGTCGAGCTCTGGGTGGCGGCGAACAGGTCGGAGGGGGAAGGAGGCATGCGGCTTTATTGGCATGGGCCGGGGCCCGCGCCAAGCGGCTTGGCCATTGGCAGACCGCGCGGCCGGGGTGCGACATTATTTTCGCCCCCTACGCAATTTGGCGCATTGCGAGAACTCATTGTGCGGTGCAAAAGGCACATGCCGATATGGCGATCCTCCCCAAGGATTTACTGGGCCCGGAACCTTGGTTCCGGGCCCTTTTTTTCGTTCTTGTTTCAGGATGTTCGCAGAACTGCGGCGGGAAATTCCGAAGATCCGCTGGCGCGCCATGCCGTTTGTGCATTGCACCATAATTCTCGTGCGCTGGCCCGTATTCGTGGCAATGTCCGTGCCGTGCCGGTCACCGCGCCGGCGCAGCCTGGCATCGTCGGCCCCTGGCCTGTAAGCGCCATTGACCTGTTCATCAGTTTGAATGACACTTCACCTGAGTGAGGGGCATGGTCGGTTGCGTTGGGGAAGGCGCCGCCATGAAATGCAACAGGGGGCGTCGATGAAGAAGCATATTCTGGGTGCCGTGTTGGTGATGGGCGCGGGGTTTTCTGCTGTGCCCGCGACAGCGGTCACATTCGGAACGCGATCGGGCAGCACCGCCATCGTGGCCAATTGCCCGAGCGGTCCGCTGGGTGGGGTGTGCACACCGGGCTATGTGCCGGGCAGCAACAATTTCGGGCCGGGCGTGAACGGGATCGAGGATTACAATCCGAACAAGCCCAACCTGACGTCTCAGAGCTTTGCCCGGCTGATGCCGCCGACTGGCACATTGTCCTATGGTTCGGCCACGGCCTTCGTGCTGCCGGATGCGGATCGTCTGCCTGTGTTGAAGGCCGGCGCCTTCACGCAACCGAATGAACTGGGTCGCTATACCACGTCCTATGCCTATATGGCGTCGCTTGCGGCCTATACCAACACCGGCAGCGAGGCGCTGGCCCTGCCGTTGGTGGGCGACATCGACTTCATCATCAGCTTTGCCAATATCGACATGGCCAACCCGCTGGGGCCAGGGTCCTTTCCCTACAGCTTCGGCAATCTGTCGGCGCAACTGGTGATCGGAACCGAGGCGATGTACCAGGGCGGCGCGATCAACCCTGCCGCGTGGGTGTGCGGTGAGCAGGGTGTACTTGCCGCCGCCTTGGGTTCAAGGGGTGTTGCGGGCTTCAACGTGGCCGGCGCAACGCAGAATCTGGTCCTCTCGCTGGATGCCAGCAATAGCTGCGGCGGCGGTGAGCCGGTGATGATCGCGCCGGGCGAGAATTTCTATGTCTATGGCCTGCTGCAGGTGCTGGCGCTGCAGGGCGCGACGGTCAATGCCACCAACAGCTTCAACATCGGCTTTGCGCCCGGCACCTCGCAGACGGTGATCGACAGTTTTGCTGTCTCGGCCACACCGGTCAATGTGCCGGAACCGGCGAGCTGGGCGATGCTGATCGGCGGCTTCGCTCTCGTGGGGGCGATGGCGCGGCGGCGGCGGGTGGGGATGGCCAACTGACGGAAGAAGGGCGTCGCGGCAAAGCCGCAATGCCAGCCCCGGACTTGATCCGGCGTCAGACGAGTCAAAAAGGGGCGGCTGTTGGGCCGCCCCTTTTCGCTCGCTGGCCGAGCTTTGACGAGACGGCCGGTAACGCTTTCGCATTACCGGCGCGCCGTCATGCGCTGTAATACATGTCAAACTCGACCGGGGCCGGGGTCATTTCCCAGCGCAGCACCTCTTCCATCTTCAGCTCGATATAGCTGTCGATCTGGTCGTCGGTGAACACGCCACCCTTGGTGAACACGGCGCGGCTCTTGTCCAGTGCGGCCAGCGCTTCCCGTAGTGAAGCGCACACGGTCGGCACCTTCTTCAGCTCGCGCGGCGGCAGGTCATAGAGGTTCTTGTCCATCGCCGGGCCGGGGTGGATGCGGTTCTCGATGCCATCCAGGCCAGCCATCAGCAGCGCCGTGTAGGCGAGGTAAGGGTTGGCCGTCGCATCGGGGAAGCGCACTTCCACGCGCTTGGACTTGGTGCCGGTGCCATAGGGGATGCGGCACGAGGCCGAACGGTTGCGGCTGGAATAGGCCAGCAGCACCGGCGCCTCGAAGCCCGGGACCAGCCGCTTGTAGCTGTTGGTCGAAGGGTTGGTGAAGGCGTTGCAGGCCTTGGCGTGCTTGATGATGCCGCCGATGAAGAACAGCGCGGTTTCCGACAGGCCGGCATACTGGTCACCGGCAAACAAGGGCGTCTTGCCGTTCCAGATGCTGAGGTGGGTGTGCATGCCGCTGCCGTTGTCGTCCTTGATCGGCTTGGGCATGAAGGTCGCGGTCTTGCCATAGGCATGGGCGACCTGGTGCACGACATATTTGTAGACCTGCATGCGGTCCGCGGTTTCGACCAGCGTGCCGAAGGTCAGGCCAAGTTCGTGCTGGGCGGAGGCCACTTCATGGTGGTGCTTGTCGCAGGGCAGGCCCATTTCCAGCATGGTGGCGACCATTTCGCCTCGCAGGTCAACGGCGCTGTCCACCGGGGCGACCGGGAAATAGCCGCCCTTGGCGCGCGGCCGGTGGGCCATGTTGCCCTGCTCATATTCGCGGCCCGAATTGGTGGGCAGCTCGATATCGTCGAGGTGGAAGAAGCCTTCGTTGTAGCCCAGGCCGAAGCGCACATCGTCGAACACGAAAAACTCGGCTTCCGGGCCGACATAGACGGTGTCGCCGATGCCGGTGGCCTTCAGATAGGCTTCGCCGCGCTTGGCAGTGGAGCGCGGGTCGCGGCCATAAAGCTGGCCGGTCGACGGTTCGACGATGTCGCAGATCAGGATCATCATCGGCGTGGCCGAGAACGGGTCAATGTAGGTCGCATCCAGATCCGGCTTCAGGATCATGTCGCTCTCGTTGATCGCCTTCCAGCCGGCGATGGACGAACCGTCGAACATGAAGCCATCGGTCAGCATGTCCTCGTCGATGACAGAGGAGACCATGGTCAGATGCTGCCACTTGCCCTTAGGATCGGTGAAGCGCAGATCGACCCATTCGATCTCCTTGTCCTTGATGCTGGCGAGAATGTCGGCGGCGGTGGCCATGGTGGCGCTTCCCTCTGGAGTGTTGGTTCTGGTTGCTGGGTTCAGATCGCGTCGCTGTCGCGCTCTCCGGTACGGATGCGGACCGCCATCTCGATGGGCGAAACGAAGATCTTGCCGTCACCGATACGGCCGGTGCGGGCCGACGTGCTGATGGCTTCCACCACCCGGTCCACCTGGTCATCGTCCACGACGACCTCTAGCTTCACCTTGGGCAGGAAATCCACCACATATTCGGCGCCGCGGTAAAGTTCGGTGTGACCCTTCTGGCGGCCGAAGCCCTTGGCTTCGGTAACCGTGATGCCCGAAACGCCCACCTCGTGCAGGGCTTCCTTCACTTCATCCAGCTTGAACGGCTTGATGACGGCTTCCACCTTCTTCACGACAAATCCTCAGCTGCGATCGCGCCCGTGACGCGCGCTATCAACGCGCGCGGCGGGGCGGGATGTCCATGCGCGTTTTGGCGGACCCGCGCCACCGGTATTTTCCCCATGTCGTGCGCTGGATGTGGCGCGCTGGCTGGGCAGGGTCACACCGTGGTCGCGTAACCGCCATCAACCGTGATGACGGCGCCGGTCATGAACGCCGAGGCGCGGCTCGACAGGAACAGCGCCACGCCGCCCATGTCGTCGGCATTGCCCCAGCGCTTCAGCGGGGTCGCCGCGCGGAACGCCTCGCGAAATTCCTCGGCTATGCCGGCGGTCATCTTCGACGGGAAATAGCCCGGCGCGATGGCGTTGGCGGTGATGTGCCGGGCGCCCAGGAACTTGGCCATCATGCGCGTGAGATGCAGCACGCCGGCCTTTGATGCGGCATAGGAATAGGTTTCCAGATCAGAGACATGCTGGCCGTCGATGGAGCCGATGTTGATGACCCGCGCCGGGGCCTCGGGGCTGGCGGCGGCCTCCAGCTGGGGCAGCAATTTCTGGGTGAGGAAAAACACCGACTTGACGTTCAGGTCCATCACCTTGTCCCAGCCCAGCTCCGGAAAATCGTCGATGCCCGCGCCCCAGCTGGCACCCGCGTTGTTGAACAATATGTCGAGGCTGGGGAACTGCTGCGCCACGGCGGCAGCAAAGCGCTCGATCTCGGCCATCTGTGACAGGTCCGCCGGGATGGCGATGCACGCCGGGCCGAGTTCGGCGGCCAGGCCCATGCAGTCGCTGGCCTTGCGGCTGGTGATGATGACGCGGGCACCATTGTCGACGAGGGCGCGGGCGATCATCTCGCCGATGCCGCGGCTGCCGCCCGTGACCACAGCCGTCTTGCCGGCAACGCTGAACAGCTGATCGATCTTCATGGACGGCTCCTCAGATGGTTTCGCCGGCGGTGCGGGCGCGATCGATGCGGCTGGCCTCGGCCGCCGGCAGCAGCCGGTAGACAAGGAACAGGGTGATGATGGTGAACGGCGCCATCAGCAGCAGGGCCAGCACGCCGGTGCCCAGATCACCGGTCAGCTTGGAGACAAAGCCGGTGAACCAGGGGCCAAGCCCCAGCCCAAACAGGGTGGTGCCGATGAAGAAGGTGGCGGTCGCGGCGCCGCGCATGCGTGGCAGCACCAGATCCTGCGTGGTGGCCGCCGCCACGCCAACATACATGGAACCGAACACGGTGGTGGGCGCAAAGCACAGGAAGAAGGTCGCCAGATCGGTGGTGGTATACTGCAGCCAGATGAAGGGCGCCGGTACCAGGGTGGCCAGGCTGCCGACAATGATGCGGCCCGACGGATGGCGCTTCTTGGCGGCATCGCCCAGCACACCGCCCAGGATGGTGCCGACAAAGCCGCCCAGCGCGCCGCCGCCGCCCAGGATGAAGGCCACCGCTTCCTTGCTGCCATACCAGGGCACGGGGCTGCCACTCGCCGCCAGGGGTTCGACGAACGTGCGCAGCGCATAGGGGGCCGCCCAGAAGCCGACCGAATAGCCGACAAAGCTGATGCTGCCGAAGCCCAGGATGGTCAACACGAAGGCCGGCGTGCCCCAGATCATCTCCCAGGTCGGCGGGTCGCGGCGCTTGATCGACTGTGCCCAGCTGATCACGGCATAAAGCCCGGTGCCGACCGCCAGGAACTGCGCCCCCCCGCCGGTGGTCATCACCAGCACCGTCACCAGGCCGGCCACAGCCGCCAGCGCTGCGATGTTCTCCAGCAGCGCGCGGCGGCCGAGCAGCGCCATGTTGATGAGGGTAAGGGGCGGGATGACGCTCGCCATGTCGGCCAGGAAGTTGCGCACGATGGTGCGGCCGGGCAGCGGTGCAGGCGGCGGCAGTCCATCGGCGCGCCCGCGCAGTGGTTCGATCAGGGTGGCCACCCAGACCGCCAGCAGCAGGCCGGGCAAGCCCACCGCCATGAACGCCGCCTGCCAGCCGACGAGGCCGAGCGGGCCGCCGCCCGGATAGGCGCTGTTCCAGCCCTGCACGACCACGGCACCGATGAGCAGCGAAACGCCGCCGCCCAGGTAAAGCCCGGCGGCATAGATGGACAGCGCAGTCGCCCGGCGGGCCTTGGGAAACCAGTCCGAGATCATCGAATAGGCCGACGGGCCAGCCGCCGCCTCGCCGACACCGACACCGACGCGGGCCAGCGACAACTGGGTGAAGTTCATCGACAGGCCCGACAGGGCGGTCATGCCCGACCACAGGGTGAGCCCGAGACTGAGCAGGCGCGTGCGTACCCAGTTGTCGGCCAGCCGGCCGATCGGGACCCCGAACAGCGCATAGAAGACGGCAAAGGCGGTGCCATAGAGAAAGCCGAGCTGATCATCGGTAAGATCAAGGTCGCGCTTGATGTCTTCGGCGAGGATCGACAGGATCTGCCGGTCGATGAAATTCATCACATAGACGAGCACCAGCAGCGCCAGCACATACCAGGCATAGCCGCCACCCACCGGCGGCATGGAGCGGCTGCTCACGGTCGCGGCGGTGTCACTGGTCTCGCTGGCCGTTACAGTGCCCGTGCTGTCGTCCGACGCCATCAACCCTCCCGCCGGGGCGTCTGGCGGCCCCATAACCCTATCCGCTTATCAGCCGCCCACCGGGCTGTCACCGCCAACAGTGGGAGGGCGGCGCACAGGCGGAGACGGGCCGCCGCGTTCAGGCCGGCCGGCCGATGATGTCGGTGAAGGACAGATGGCCGTCATAAAGCGCGCGCACCACCAGCTCGGTGCGGGTGGAAACGCCATAACGCTGCTTGGCAGCCTCCAGATATTTGTGGACCGTGCCTTCCGACAGGCCGAGCAGCTGCCCGGCCACCCAGTTCGACTTGCCACGCGCCGCCAGCACCAGGCAATCGAGCTGGCGCTGCGTCAGGCTGGGCTTGTCGGCGTCACCCGTCTCGGCCGGTCCAAGCTTCAGCCGGCGGGCCGCCTCGAAGGCGAAACAGGCCAGATATTGCGCTGCCGGCAGCGAATCCGATGGCAGCACCTTGCCTTTGGCCATCACGAAGCTGACCAGCCCTGACGCCTGACCGGGCACGTGGATGGGCACCGTATAGCCATCCACCAGGCCGGCCGCGCGGGCTTCATCCATGTAGGCCAGATGCCGCCGGTTCATGGCGATCAGGCCGGGCAGGGCGCTCCAGGCAAAGGGCGTGACCATCCGTTCGCTGGCCATCAGCACCGGGTCGTCGGTCACCCGGCCCTGTGCCGTCAGCCGCTCCACCCAGCGATCGGGATAGTTCGACAGGCGCACCGGGCCCAGCCGGCTGCCGTTGCCAAGCCGCTGGGCCAGCGCGAAATGATCGAAACGGAAGGCGCGGGTCGCATCCTTCAGCACAAGCCCGATGTCGGTCAGAGTCGGCGCCGTGCGCACGGCGCGCACGAACGACTGCACGTCCTGTAAACGGTTCACGTTCCAGCCCCCAGAGGCGCCACCGACCCGCGACGCTGCGCCCACCGCATGCACCCTTGCCGACGACCCCATGGCCGGCCTATCGGTGCCCACAGCGGGCTGATGACACTGTATATAGTCAGCACAATTTGGCCTGACAACGCGAGATTACAGGCAGTTGGATGAAAGGCGCCAGGGAAGGACAACAAATGGCACATGATGTGGCAATTATTGCCGGCGGGTGTTTCTGGTGCACCGAGGCCGTGTTCAACGATCTGGTGGGCGTCGAGGCGGTGGAATCAGGCTATATCGGCGGCCATGTCGGCAGCCCGACCTATGAACAGGTGTGCAGCGGCACGACCGGTCATGCCGAGGCCGTTCGGATTGTCCATGACCCGGCGCAAATTACATTTGCCGAACTGCTCGACATCTTCTTCCACACCCATGATCCGACAACCCTGAACCGCCAGGGCGCCGATGTCGGCACCCAGTATCGCTCGGCGATCTTTCCGCAGAACGGCGTGCAGGCCGTGGAGGCCGAGGCCGCCATCGCCCGCAACCAGGCCAGCTGGGACAATCCCATCGTCACGACCATCGAGCCGAACGGCCCGTGGTGGCCCGCCGAGGACTATCACCAGCGCTATTTCGAGAATAACGGCACGAAGAACGGCTATTGCGTGGCGGTCGTCGGCCCCAAGCTGGCCAAGTTCCGCAAGCGCTATGCGGCCAGGCTGAAGCCGCGCTGAGGTTCGGCCATGACAGAGGATACGAACCGCAGGCTGGTCATCATCCAGAGCAGCGAGGGCGACATCTATCGCGGTGTCTCGGCCGCCTGGCCCGAGGCCTTCTACAATCCCCGCACCCGAACCTGGCAGGATATCGAGGTGCGGTTCCGCCCTCAGGGTTGGGGCGTGGTGCTGAGCGATGACGAGGCCGAGGCGGCGCTGATGTGAGGCGGCGCTGACGTGAGGTCGGGCCGGTGGTCCGGTCTCACTCCACCGTCACCGATTTGGCGAGGTTGCGCGGCTGGTCGACATCGGTGCCCTTGGCCACGGCGACATGATAGGCCAGCAGCTGCACCGGAATGGCGCTGATCAGCGGGCTGATGAACGGGTCGACCGTGGGCAGGGTGACCGCCGCCATGGTGCCGCCACCGTGCGCGGCCACGCCTTCGGTGTCTGCCAGCAGCACGACGCGGCCGCCGCGTGCCATGACCTCAGCCATGTTGGACACGGTCTTTTCAAAGCGCGGGCCAGAAGGCGCGATGACGATCACCGGGACATGTTCGTCGATCAGCGCGATCGGCCCGTGCTTCAGCTCGCCGGCGGCATAGCCTTCGGCGTGTATATAGCTGATTTCCTTGAGCTTGAGCGCGCCTTCCAGCGCCATCGGGTAATCCGGCCCGCGCCCGATGTAGAGGATGTCGCGCGCGCCGGCCAGGGCGGGGGCGAGGGCGGTGATCGCCTCTTCGGTGGCAAGCGCCGCGTTCATCGCCGCCGGCACCTCGGTCAACAGGCCGACCAGCCTGGCTTCTTCGGCGGCGTCAAGGCGCCCCTTCGCCTTGCCGAGCGCGATGGCAAAGGCCGCCAGCACCGCCAGTTGGCAGGTGAAGGCCTTGGTGGAGGCAACGCCCACTTCCGGACCCGCATGGGTGGGCAGCAGTAACTGCGTCTCGCGCGCCATGGTCGAGGTGGCGACATTGACGACCGCGGCGATCATCTGCCCGCCGGCGGCCGCGTGGCGCAGCGCGGCCAGCGTGTCGGCGGTCTCCCCGGACTGGCTGATGAACAGGCACAGCCCGCCCTCTTCATGGACCGGGTCGCGATAGCGATATTCCGACGCGTTCTCGATGCCGACGGGCACGCGCGCCAGCGCCTCGATCCAGTAGGAGGCGACATGACCGGCGAGCAGTGCGGTGCCGCAGGCAACGATCTGCACCCGCTTCACGGCAGCAAGGTCAAACGGCAGGTCGGCCTGCGACGGGGTCAGCGCAACGGTCTCGGCCAGCGGGTCGAGATAGGCACCCAGCGTCTGGGCCACCACGATCGGCTGCTCGTGGATTTCCTTTTCCATGTAATGGCGGTGATTGCCCTTCTCGATCACCGCGGCACTGGCCGAGGAGGTGATGAACAGACGGTCCACCGGCTGGTCGTCGGCATCGAAGATGGTGCAGTCGTCGGCGCTCAGCCGCACCCAGTCGCCTTCCTCCAGGTAGGCGATGCGGCTGGTGAACGGCGCCAGGCCCAGCGCATCGGAGCCCAGGAACATCTCGCCGTCGCCGCGCCCGACAACCAGCGGCGAGCCACGCCGGGCGCCATAAAGAACGCCTGGATGATCCTTGAACAGGATGGCGAAGCTGAAGGCGCCATGCAGGCGCTTCAGGGTGGCTGCCACCGCCGCATCCGGATCAAGGCCGCTGGCCAGCGCCAGCTCGATCAGGTGGGCGACAACCTCGGTATCGGTGTCGGACTCGAGGCGGCGGCCGGCGGCCAGCACCTCGGCGCGCAGCGGCTTGAAATTCTCGATGATGCCGTTGTGGACAAGGCAGACATGCTCGGTGGCGTGCGGATGGGCATTGTCTTCATTGGGCGCGCCGTGCGTGGCCCAGCGTGTGTGGGCGATGCCGATGTGGCCAGCCAGCGGCTGCTCGGCGAGCGTGCGCGCCAGGTTGGCCAATTTGCCCGGCGCCCGTCGCCGCGCCATCACCCCGTCGCTGATGGTGGCGATGCCGGCGCTGTCATAGCCGCGATATTCCAGCCGCTTGAGGCCATCGATCAACCGGTCGGCAACCGGCTCGCCCGACACGATGCCGATGATGCCGCACATGCTATTTGTCCTTCTTCGCCTGCTGGAGCCCGCGGAAGCGCGCCGCCCAGCCGGGCTTTTCCGCCTGTTCCGGGCGCACCAGTGCCAGCGCATCGCCGGCCACATCGCGGGTGATGGTGCTGCCGGCCGCCACGATGGCGCCATCGCCGATCGTCACCGGCGCCACCAGCGCGCTGTTGGAACCGATGAAGGCGCCGGCGCCAATCACCGTCTGGTACTTGAAGAAACCATCATAGTTGCAGGTGATCGTGCCGGCGCCGATATTGGCCGCCGCGCCCACCGTCACGTCGCCCAGATAGGTGAGATGATTGGCCTTGGCGCCGTCCCCCAGCACGGCCTTCTTGGTCTCGACGAAATTGCCGATCTTCGCGTTCCGGCCCAGCACCGTGCCGGGCCGCAGCCGCGCGAACGGTCCTACCTCGCAGCCCTCTCCGATGCTGGCGCCCTCGATATGGCTGTGGGCGCGGATACGGGCGCCGCTGGCAATGCGCACGCCGGGGCCGAACACCACGAAGGGTTCGATCTCCACGTCCGCCGCAATCTCGGTATCGGCGGCCAGGAACACGGTTTCGGGCGCCTGCATGGAAACACCATCCGCCATCAGTTGGGCGCGGCGGCGGCGTTGGAATATGGCTTCAAGCGCTGACAGTTCGGCGCGGCTGTTGGCGCCGGCCACCTCGTCCGGATCGGTCTCGATCACCGTGCAGACCCGGCCGTCGGCGATGGCGAGGCCAACGATGTCGGGCAGATAATATTCCCCGGCGGCATTGGCGTTGGTGACGCGGGCGAGCAGCGCGAACAGGTCGCGCGCCCGCGCGGCCAACAGGCCCGAATTGCACAGGGTTTCGGCGCGCTCTTCCAGGCTCGCGTCCTTGTATTCGACCATCTTTGCGATGGCGCCACCATGCGCGATGACCCGGCCATAGGCGCCCGGATCGGCGGGCCGGAAGCCCAGCACCGCCACCGCCACATCGTCGGCCAGCGCATCGAGCAGCCGCTGCATGGTCGCCGCCGGCACCAGCGGCGCGTCGCCATAGAGGATCAGCACCTTGCCATCGAAACCAGTCAGCGCATCCTGCGCCTGCAGGACGGCATGGCCGGTGCCCAGCTGCGGTTCCTGCAGCACCACGGTCGCACGTGTGCCAACCTCGGCCTCCACCTGGTTCTTCAGGGCGCCGGCCACCACCACGGTGCGCGCCGGCTGGAGACTGGCCAGACTGTCCATCAGGTGTCTGAGCATCGGCTTGCCGGCAATCGGGTGGAGCACCTTGTGGCGGGCCGACTTCATCCGCGTGCCCATGCCGGCGGCAAGGATGATGGCGGCAAAGGAAGCGTCGTGCGTCACGGCCGCAGCCCTGCCATAACCACATGGGCTTGCAAAGTCCCGGCGCCGGTCCCACCACGGGACTGTCATGCAATCGCCATCATCCTCTGGCAGCGCCAATCGTCTGTGACCCCGCCGTCCACACCCCTGCCGCGTGCCATCCTGTTCGATCTCGACGGCACGCTGGTCGATACCGCGCCCGATCTCGCCGCGGCGATGAACCATGTGCTGGCCCATCACGGCCGCGCCGCCCTGCCAGTGGACGAGGTGCGCCACCTGGTGGGTCACGGCGCCCGCGCCCTCGTCACGCGCGGGCTGGCGGCCACGGGCGATCCGGCGCCGCATCTGGTTGAACCGTCGATGCCGTTGTTCCTCGCGCATTATGCCGCCAACATCGCCAACGGCTCGCGGCCGTTCGATGGCGTGGAGGCGGCGCTGGACGCACTGCTGGCAGAGGGCTGCCGGCTCGCCATCTGCACCAACAAGCCGACCCACCTCGCCGAAGCACTGGTGGCCGAACTGGGCTGGCAGAATCGCTTCGCCGCCATCATCGGGGCCACCAGCGTGGCCCGTTCCAAGCCCGATGCCGGCCATGTGCTGGCCACGCTGGCGGCCATGGCGGGGCAGGGCGATGATGCCGCCTTCGTGGGCGACAGCGCCACCGATGTTGGCGCGGCGCGCAATGCCGGGCTGCCGATCGTGCTGGTCAGCTTCGGTTTCACGGACACGCCGGCCCACCAGCTCGGCGGTGATGTGGTGATCGATCATTATGACGGCCTGCTGCCGGCGCTGCGCGGGTTGGTGCGCCGATGATGCAGGTGGATCCCGCAGCGGCGGCCGGCGGCACCATGGGCGGCACCATGGGCGTCGAAATGGCGCTGCTGGCGCTGGGCGCCCTGCTGCTGGGCTTCGTGTTCGGGCGGCTGGGCCGGCCCGATCCAGTGGTGCTGCCCGCGCCAGCGGCGCCGGAGCCCGAGCCAGCCCCGCCGCCGCCAGACCGGATTGCCATCGACAGTCTGAAGGATGCCGCGCTGGTGGTGCGCGGCACGCTGGTGGAGGCGGCCAATGCGCCGGCGCGCACGCTGTTCGGCCAGCGCGTGGTGGGCAGTGACCTCAGGTTGACCGTGCGCCATCCCGTGCTGCTCGACGCGCTCGACACGGTGATCGCTGGCGGGCCGGCGCAGCAGCGCGAACTGGGCGGCCTGGGCGGCGACAACCGCGCCTTTCGCCTGCGGGTGGTGCCGGACGGCGCCGGCGGCCGTACGCTGGTGCAGCTCGACGATGTCACCGAGACCAAGGCGACCGAGCGCATGCGGGTGGATTTCGTCGCCAACGCCAGCCACGAGCTGCGCACGCCGCTGGCCACGCTGACCGGCTTCATCGAGACCCTGCAAGGGCCGGCCGCCGAGGACGAGCCGGCCCGCCAGCGCTTCCTGGCCATCATGGCGCAGGAGGCCGACCGCATGCGGCGGCTGCTCGATGACCTGATGAGCCTGTCGCGCATCGAACTCGACAAGTTCGTGCGGCCAACCCAGCCGCTGGACCTGAAGGGCATCGTGGCCGAAGTCGGGCGCACGCTGGCGATGCGGCTGGAGGCGGACCAGCGGCAATTGCTGATCGACGAGCCGGCCGAGCTGCCGCGGGTGATCGCCGATCGCGACCAGGTGCTGCAGGTGCTGCACAACCTGATTTCCAACGCGCTGAAATATGGCCGTACCGGCACGCCGATCCGGGTGAGCGTGACAGCCATCGAGGGTGCAGTGCGGCTGACCGTGGCCGACGAGGGCGAAGGGATCGCGGCCGAACATCTGCCGCGCCTGACCGAGCGTTTCTACCGGGTCGACAGCCAGCGCAGCCGCACGCTGGGGGGCACCGGGCTGGGGCTTGCCATCGTCAAGCACATCGTGGAACGCCATCGCGGCCGGCTGGACATCGACAGCAAGCCGGGGGAAGGCACCCGCATCGGCTTCACCTTGCCGCTCGCCTGACCTCCGGCCAGAAGTGGGCGCAACAAATCTGTCATGAAAGCGTCATAAGGCCCACACCCGCAGCGGCTATCGCCGCCACGTCAGCATTGCGGGCCAGGCGATTCGGCCAGCCGCCACACGAGGAACAGGATTGTTGCCACCAGTCACCGTTCGGGGAGCAGCCGGGCTGGCCACGCTTGTCGCGCTGGCGGCGGCGCTGGCTGCCTGTGGCAGTGGCAGCCGCACCCAGATCCGTATCGTCGGTTCCTCCACCGTCTATCCCTTCACGACCGCCGTCGCCGAGCAGTTCAAGCGCAAATGGCCGGAGTATGCCGCACCGATCGTCGAATCGACCGGCACCGGCGGCGGCATCAAGCTGCTCTGCGCCGGCTTGGGCGCGCAGTTTCCGGATGCTGCCAACGCCTCGCGCCGCATCAAGAAGAGCGAAGTGCAGGATTGTGCGCAGCATGGCGTCAAGGGCCTGATCGAATTGCAGGTGGGCATTGATGGCCTGGTCATCGCCCAGAGCCGGCAGGGGAGTTTCCCCGGCCTGACCGAGCGGGACATCTATCTGGCGCTGGCCGCCAACCCGTTCGGCAAGGGGCCGAACCGGGCGCGCACCTGGAAGGACATCAACCCGGCGCTGCCCGACATCCGCATCGAGGTGATCGGCCCGCCGCCGACATCGGGTACGCGCGACAGTTTCAACGAGCTTTACATGCTGAAGGGTTGCAACAGCGAACCCGCGATGAAGGCGCTGAAGAAAAGCGACGAGGACCGCCACAAGCAGATCTGCGAGAAGGTGCGCGAGGATGGCGCCTTCATCGAGGGCGGCGAGAATGACAATCTGATCGTCCAGAAGATCGCCGCCAACCCGCAGGCGCTGGGGATCTTCGGCTACAGCTTCGTCGAGGAAAATGCCGACCGGGTGAAGGGCCTGCGGCTGAACGGCGTCGAGCCGACCTATGACAATATCGCCAGCGGCGCCTTCCCGGCAGCGCGACCGCTCTACCTCTATGTGAAGGCACAGCATGTGCCGGCGGTGCGCGGCATGCGCGAGTTCCTCGCCGAATATGCCCGCGAATCCACCTGGGGACGCGACGGCTATCTGGCCCGCAAGGGGCTGGTCGCGGCGCCCGAAGCCGTGCGCCGCCAGGGCGAGTCGGTGGCGCGCAGCCTTGCCCTGATGGACGAAGGCACCCTGCCGTGAGGTTGCTGATTGCCCTGCTGCTGGTGCTGGGCCTGGCGGGCCTTGCCTTCCTCGCCGGGCGCGCGCGCGGCACGCGCATGGCGCTGGCAGCCAGCGGCGCGGTCGCCGGCGTGCCGGGCCGGCTCGGCATCATCCATTCGCGCCCGGTGCATCACGGTGCCTATGTCGCCATGCTGGCGCTGGCGCCGGCCCTGCTGGTGCTGATGCTGTGGACGGCGATGGGCGATCGCTGGGTCGAAGGCCAGGTGATCGCTTCGCTGCCCCAGGCGCAGCAGCCGGCCAGCCCAGCCGACCGCGCCGCCCTGATGAACGAGGTGCGCGCTCTGGTCTCCGGGGACTTGCCGCAGGCCTTCAACCCGCTCGCCGCCGATCTGGCGCCGGTCTATTCCGCAGCGGATACCAACGGCGATCTGCTGGCCGGCGCGCTGGCCGTGGCGCTGCTGTGTGCCGGCGGCCTGTGGGGTTTTTCGCGCCTGCGCCCGGATTTTCGGGCCCGCAACCGGGTGGAACGCCATGTCCGCACCATCCTGATGCTCACCAGCGTCGTTGCCATCCTCACCACTTTCGGCATCGTGCTGTCGCTGATTTTTGAATCGATCCGCTTCTTCCGCCTCGTCTCGCCGGTCGAGTTCCTCACCGGCCTGCAATGGAGCCCGCAGACCGCCTTGCGGGCCGATCAGGTGGGCGCATCCGGCGCGTTCGGCGCGGTGCCGCTGTTCTGGGGCACCATCTTCATCGGCGCCATCATCGCTATGGCGGTGGCGATCCCGCTGGGCCTGATGTCCGCCATCTATCTCACCCAATATGCCGATCCGCGCCTGCGCCGCTGGCTGAAGCCGGTGCTCGAACTGCTCGCCGGGGTGCCCACCGTCGTCTACGGCTTCTTTGCCGCGCTCACCGTGGCGCCGCTGGTGCGCAGCCTGGCCGTGGCGCTGGGCATGACCGATGCGTCTTCGGACAGCGCGCTGGCCGCCGGCCTGGTGATGGGCATCATGATCGTGCCCTTCGTCTCCTCGATGGCCGATGATGCATTGACCGCCGTGCCATCGGCGATGCGCGACGGCAGCCTCGCGATGGGCGCCACCTTGTCGGAAACGGTGAAGAAGGTGATGGTGCCCGCAGCCCTGCCCGGCATCATCGGCGGTGTGCTGCTGGCGGTGTCGCGCGCCATCGGCGAAACCATGATCGTCGTCATGGCCGCCGGCCTTGCGGCCAACCTCACCGCCAATCCGTTCAACAGCGTCACCACCGTCACCACGCAGATCGTGGCCCTGCTGACCGGCGACCAGGAGTTCGACAGCGCCAAGACATTGTCCGCCTTCGCGCTGGGCCTGGTGCTGTTCGTCATGACGCTGATCCTCAACATCTATGCGCTCGCCGTGGTGAAGAAATATCGCGAGGCCTACGAATGAGCACGGTCCTCACCGCGATGGCCGATGATGCCGCCGCCCCGGCCATCACCGAGCGCGGCCCGACCGACTGGGCCTCGCCCGAGATGCAGGCCCGCATCGCGCGCCGCTATCGCGGTGAACGCAATTTCCGGCGGCTCGGTCTTCTGGCACTCGTCATCGCGGCCAGCTTCCTCGCCTTTCTGCTGTTCACCATCGTGCGTGATGGCTGGAGCGGGTTTCAGCGCAGCGAGGCCAGGCTTGACGTGACCTTCGATGCCGCCGTGCTGGGCGTTGATCCGGCCGCCGTGCGCGCGCCCGGCGGCGCGGCCCTGCTGGCCCGTGCCGATTATCCGGGCCTGCTGCTGAAGGCGGCCGAGCAACTCGGCCCGGCCGAGGACACGCTGTCCGATGCCGCCTGGCTGGAACTGCGCGATGCGCTGCTGGCCGATCCGGCGCTGCTGGGCACGTCCGCCACCCTGTGGGTCCCGGTGCGCTCATCCATCGATCTGCTCGCCAAGGGCAAGTACGACCTCACCGCGCCGGCGGACAGCCGCGGCGTGTCTGATGAGGAGGTGGCCGACTGGCGCCGGCTTGCCCGCGAGGGGCGGCTGCGCACCGGCTTCAACACGGCGTTCCTGTTGGGTGCCGATTCGACCGAGCCGGAACTGGCCGGCATCGGGGGCGCGGCGCTCGGCTCGCTGTTCACCCTGCTCATCACCATTGCCATTGCCTTCCCGCTGGGCGTGCTGTCGGCGGTGTGGCTGGAGGAGTTTGCGCCGCGCGGCCGCCTTGCCGACATCATCGAGCTGTCGATCAACAATCTGGCGGCCGTGCCCTCGATCATCTTTGGCCTCCTGGGCCTTGCCTTCTTCCTCAATATCGCCGGCCTGCCGCGGTCCTCGCCGCTGGTGGGCGGCATCACGCTGGCGCTGATGATCATGCCGGTGATCGTGATTGCCGCGCGCGTCGCCATCAAGGCGGTGCCGCCGTCGATCCGCGACGCGGCGCTGGGCATTGGCGCCTCGCCCATCCAGGTTGTGTTCCACCATGTGCTGCCGCTGGCGCTGCCCGGCATCATGACCGGCACCATCATCGGCGTCGCCCGCGCGCTGGGCGAAACCGCGCCGCTGCTGCTGATCGGCATGCGCGCCTTCGTCACCGATGTGCCGCAGGGCGTCGCCGCGCCGGCCACCGTGCTGCCGATGCAGGTCTTCCTGTGGTCCGACGACGTGCAGCGCGGCTTTGTCGAGAAGACGTCTGCGGCCATTCTCGTGCTGCTCGTCATCCTCGTGCTGATGAACAGCCTGGCCATCTATCTTCGCAATCGTTTCGAGAGGCGCTGGTGAGCATCAATCCTGCCCCGGGCACGGCCAGCGGGCCTGCCATCGGTCACAATCAGGAACCGAAGATGACGGCGCGGCGCGTCAATGTCTTCTATGGCCAGAAACAGGCCATCAAGGACGTGTCCATCGATGTCAGCTCGGATCATGTGACGGCCTTCATCGGGCCGTCGGGCTGCGGGAAGTCCACCTTCCTGCGCTGTCTCAACCGCATGAACGACACCATCGACAGCGCCCGCGTTGAAGGCACCATCGCGCTCGACGGGCAGGATATCTATGCTCCGCAGATGGATGTGGTGCAGCTGCGCGCCCGGGTCGGCATGGTATTCCAGAAGCCCAACCCGTTCCCCAAGTCGATCTACGAGAATGTCGCCTATGGCCCGCGCCTGCACGGCCTCGCGCGCAGCAAGGCCGACATGGATGCGATCGTGGAGAGCGCGCTCAGGCGCGCTGGCCTGTGGGACGAGGTGAAGGACCGCCTGGACGAAAGCGGCACGGCCATGTCGGGCGGGCAACAGCAGCGCCTGTGCATCGCGCGCGCCATCGCTGTCGATCCCGAAGTGATCCTGATGGACGAGCCCTGCTCGGCGCTTGATCCCATCGCCACCGCCCGCATCGAGGAGCTGATCGACGAGCTCCGGGGCCGTTATGCGATCGTCATCGTCACCCACAACATGCAGCAGGCAGCGCGCGTTTCGCAGAAGACGGCTTTTTTCCATCTGGGCAGCCTGGTGGAGTATGATGACACCTCCACCATCTTCACCAACCCGCGCGAGACGCGCACCAAGGATTATATCACCGGCCGTTACGGCTGATGCGGTAGTGAAAGGCGTTCCCGAACATGGCTCCCCCGTCCGAGTTTTCCGGCCACACCGTCAAGAGCTTCGATGACGATATCGCCCAGCTGCGCGCGGTGATCACCCGCATGGGCGGCCTGTGCGAGACGCAGATCAGCGATGCCGTCGACGCGCTGGTCAATCGCAATGTCGAGGCCGCGCGCGCCATCGTCGAACGGGACGTCCGCCTCGATGCGCTGGAGGCCGAGGCCGAGGCGCTGGCGGTGCGCATCATCGCCCTGCGTGCCCCGATGGCCGATGACCTGCGCGAGATCGTGGCGGCGCTGAAGATCGCCGGCGTCATGGAGCGCATCGGCGATTATGCCAAGAACATCGCCAAGCGCGCCTCCGTCGTCGCCCAGGCCCAGCCCATCGGCCCGGCAGTGATCATCCCGGAAATGGCCCGCGTGGTGATCGAGATCATCCACGACACGCTCGATGCCTTCGTCGATCGCGATGCTGCCAAGGCCAATGCCATCCTGACCCGCGACCAGCAGGTGGACGAATTCTACAACTCGCTGTTCCGCTCGCTGCTCACCTTCATGATGGAAAACCCGCATTACATCACGCCGTCCACCCACCTGCTGTTCGTCGCCAAGAATCTTGAACGCATCGGTGACCATGCCACCTCGGTGGCAGAGATGGTGCACTATTCCGTGACCGGACAGCGCCCGGCAGAGCGACCCAAGAGTGACCTGACCTCCAATATCTACAGTCCCGAGTGAACCACCCAACCGGCACAGGAGCCTGACCCATGCGCGCCAAGATCCTGCTTGTGGAAGACGATGCCAGCCTTGTGGAGCTGGTCACCTACAATCTCGAAAAGGAAGGCTTCGACGTTGTCCGCACCGGCGATGGCGAGGAGGCGCTGACGCTGGCCGAGGAGGAGAAGCCCGATCTCGTCATCCTCGACTGGATGATCGCCAACCTGTCGGGCATCGAGGTGTGCCGCCGCCTGCGCCGCGCGCCCACCACCGCCAACCTGCCCATCGTCATGCTGACGGCGCGCGGCGACGAGGGTGACCGCATCCGCGGCCTCGAGACCGGCGCCGATGATTACATGACCAAGCCGTTCAGCCCGCGCGAGCTGATTGCCCGCATTCGCGCCGTGCTGCGCCGTCTGCGCCCGGCGCTGTCGGGCGGGCAGCTGGAGTTTGCCGGCATCACCATGGACACCAGCGCCCACCGGGTGACGCGCGATGGCCGTGTCGTGCAGCTGGGCCCCACCGAGTTCCGCCTGTTGCGTCACTTCCTGGAACACCCCGGCCGCGTGTTCAGCCGCGAACAGCTGCTCGATGCCGTCTGGGGCCGCGATGTCTATGTCGAGCAGCGCACCGTGGACGTCCATATCCGCCGCCTCAGGAAGGCGATCAACGCCGGGCCGGGCGGTGAGGAACTGCCCGATCTGATCCGCACCGTGCGCTCGGCCGGCTATTCGCTCGATGCCAGCGCCACCGCGCAAGCGGCTGCCTGACGGCCGGCCTCGCAGGTCGGAATCACTTTGCAGCCTCGCGCTGCGCCGCTAAACGGCGCAGCGCGAGGCCGATTCCATTTTCATCAGGGGTAAAGATCATGTCGCTGTCGTTTGAAGGGCGTGTTGCCATTGTCACCGGGGCCGGGGGCGGCCTGGGCCGGGCCTATGCGCTGGACCTGGCGCGGCGCGGCGCCAAGGTGGTGGTCAACGATCTGGGCGGCGCCCGCGATGGTTCCGGCGCGTCGCTTTCGGCGGCGCAGGCGGTGGTCGATGAAATCACCGCCATGGGCGGCGAGGCGATGGCCAATGGCGCCAGCGTGACCGACATGGCGGCGGTGGAAAAGATGGTGGCCAACGTGCGCGAACGCTGGGGCCGCATCGACATACTGATCAACAACGCCGGCATCCTGCGCGACAAGACCTTCGCCAAGATGACGCTGGATGATTTCCGCACCGTGCTCGACGTGCACCTGATGGGCAGCGTCAACTGCACCAAGGCGGTGTGGGACCTGATGCGCGAGCAGGC